>NPIF01000106.1_pt1 | contig 89797 bp, 56 predicted proteins | sample 8637461 | NCBI WGS metagenome assembly NPIF01 (sample SAMN07420641, study PRJNA396082) | bioreactor metagenome | isolation source: sample BR12 brine-fed electro-methanogenic bioreactor BR | place: Japan: Kochi | collected 2016-12-09 | reverse complement strand
GATAACGGTGTTTCATATAAAAGAAAAAGTGTCGCCTTTCAGAATCTTTGTGTCCGCGCTCGGCATCTATTTTTCAAGAATCTTCAACCGGGATGACGCCGTGTTCGGGTCTGCCACGGGAAACCGCCATCCCGGCACCATGCAGAATGCAATGGCAATGTTTGTCAGCTCGGTCCTTTTAAAGCTCGATATTCCCAAAGAGGCGTCATTCAAAGACATTCTCTCTCAAACCAGGACAGCGGTCAAAGAAGCCCTTGTGCACGAAAGATATCCCTATGACCAGCTTGTCTCGGATTTGAGGGCTACCCATGGGGAGGCCCCGAAACTCAGCTCCGTGTCCGTGGTTGAATTTCTGAGACCGGATATCCCGGATGACTGTGAGCTTTATATTCACAGCTACGGAGAATCTGAGAACTCCCTGACCATCTATTTTTCCTATCCAAAGGCAAACGAAAAAAGAGACATCCCCCTGGAAACCGTTTTCATCTACAGGAAAGACTGCTTTGAACCCTGGCAGATCGAGCGGATGTCAAGGCATATTGAAAATTTAATCAACAACGCCCTTGACCATCCCGTGTCAAAGGCCGGCGACATCTCCTTTTTAAGCGAAAAGGAAAAAACAGGGATCATTCAAGGGTTCAACCCCCGTGATCCTGTCAGCGGCAGTGATTCAACCGTGCATGACATTATTTCAAGACAGTGCCGAAGAAATCCGGGCGCATCTGCGGTGGTGTGGCGGGACAGGATTCTCACCTATGGAGAACTCGGCCGGCTTTCAGATATCCTTGCAAAAAAACTTCATGACATGGGGGTCGGGCCCGGTACCGTCGCAGGCCTGTTAATGGACCGGTGCCCGGAGATCATTATTGCCCAGACCGCCATTTTAAAGGCAGGGGCCGCCTTTATGCCCATTGATGCGGAATACCCCGATGAAAGAATCAGTTTCATGCTCGGGGATGTAAACGCCCCCTGCCTTGTAACCGCCCGCAGATTTATCAAAGAAAGGGATTTCACGGGCACAACGCTTGTCGACATGGATGACCCCGATATTTTCAAAGGAGAGGAATCTTCTTTCAAATCTCGTGCAAAGCCTGAAGACCCCTGTGTCGTCATTTACACCTCCGGGTCCACAGGAAAACCCAAAGGCGTCATCCTGAAACACCAGGGCCTTTCAAACATTATTCTTGGCGCAATAGAAGAATACAGGATCACATCTGAAGACAAAATTGCCAAGCATGCCAGTTTTTCCTTTGATGCAAGCCTTCTCGAAGTGTTTACCGCGCTTTTTTCAGGCGCGGCGCTTCATCTGGTTCCCGAAGAAATAAAACTGTCCCTGGGTCCTTTGAATGAGTTCTACGAAAAATATAAAATAACTTTCGGATTTCTCACAACCCAGCTGGGGGAGCAGTTCATGGAATACATGGACAACACATCCCTGAAAACCCTTGTTGTGGGAGGAGAAAAATTAAGAACGTTCACAAAAAGAAGCTACAAATTATTCAATATATACGGCCCCACGGAATGTTCCATTTTTGTGACCGGAGAACGGGTTGAAACATACGAGGAAAACATTCCGATCGGAAGGCCCATGCCCGGATGCAGGGTGTATGTTCTTGACAAACACAACAACCCTCAGCCTCCGGGAGCACCCGGAGAGCTCTGCATTGCAGGGCCGTGTGTGGCAATCGGATATCACAACCGGCCTGAAAAAACAAAGGCATGCTTTGTCCCGGACCCGTTTTACAAAAAAGACACCATGTACAGAACAGGCGATCTGGCCGCCTTCATGCCGGATGGAAAACTGCTTCATTTAGGAAGAATGGACCGGCAGGTGAAACTCCGGGGGTTCAGGATCGAGCTTGGAGAAATTGAAAACGCGATGCTTGAATTTCAAGGCGTTTCCCAGGCGGCGGTCGCGGATTTCAGGGACAACCGGGGAAGGGTTTATCTTTGCGGATATTTTGTCAGTGAAAACACAGTGCCGGAAGAGGGTTTCAAAACCTTTCTCAAAAAAAGAATTCCTGAATTCATGGTTCCCCTCCATATGGTTCAGATGGACAGGCTGCCCATCATGCCAAGCGGAAAAATCGACCGGCTCAAACTGCCGGAACCTGAAAAAATCATCGATCCGAAACAGGACTATATTGAACCGCAAAATGGTCTTGAAAAGGATCTGGCAAAAATCTGGTCGGAACTTTTGAACCTTGAAAAAATAAGGGCGGATGCGGATTTTTTCCGGTGCGGCGGAGATTCTTTAAGGGCGGTGGCCCTTCAGGTCAAAATAAGAAAAACCCTGGAATACGAGATTTCCCTTTCAGATATCTTTTCCAACCCCAGCCCCCAGAAGATGGCAGAATTGCTGGAAGCATCCGGAAAAGACAATCGTAACCCCATGATTGAAAAAGCGCCGGAACTTCCCCATTACCCGGCGTCTGTGGCCCAGCAGCAGCTTTTTCTGCTAAGCAGGATGCAGGGCATCAAAACCAGCTACAACATGCCCCTGAGAATCGATATCCAGGGAGACCTGGACAGAAAAGCCTTGTCTGGTGCCGTAAGGAACCTTTTAAAAAGGCATGTGTCACTCCGGACACGGTTTGACATCATCGACGGCACATGCGTTCAGATACCCCGGGACAATCCCCCCCTTAAAATGGAATTCAGCGAAGTGGCGCCCGGGAGCCTGGAACCGGTGATTCACCATTTTGTAAAGCCGTTCGACCTGTCGAAAGCCCCTCTTTTCAGGGTCAAACTGCTTGCGCTTCAAAACACGGGCACCCCTCAGGATCATGTCCTTTTGATGGATATGCACCATATTGTCAGTGACGGGGTATCCGTGGGCATCATTGTCAGAGACCTGTTTGACCTTTATCAGGGAAAAGCGCCGAAACCCCTTGTTTTCCAGCACAGGGACTTTACCTACAGAGAGGCCCAAAGACAGGAAGAGGTAAAGAAAAACCAGGAACGGTTCTGGATTGAAAATTTTTCCAATCCGCCGGAAACAGGGCTTCCCACGGACAGGCCCAGAAAACCGGGAACCGATTTTGAAGGGGATGAACACCTCGAGGTCCTGAGTTTCGAACTCAGTGAAAAACTGAGAAAACTGGCAAAAAACCAGGAGGCGACCCTTCACCAGGTCATGCTTGCCGCCCTTTCCATCCTGATTGCAAGATGGAGCGACACGGAAGATGTGATCATCGGCACAAGCACCTCCGGAAGAGACCTGTCCGAAGCAGAAGCCGTTGTGGGAATGTTTGTCAGGACCCTTCCCACCCGGCACCGGCCGGACAACGGCAAGCCGTTTGCCGCGCTTTTGAATGAAACCAGACAGCACATGAGGGCCATCTATGCAAACAGTGAATATCCCATTTCCGCCCTGTATGAAAAACTCGGCCTAAACCGCGGCCCCGGCAGACATCCGCTTTTTGACGTCAACTTTGTCATGCAGGAAACCGGCATGACGGATTTGATCGAAGCCGGCAGCATCCGCGCAACCACAAGGTTTATTTCCACGGGAACGGCAAAGTTCGACATCTCACTGGGCGCATCCGTGAAAAACGGGTGCGTGAATCTGCGGGCAGATTACAGAAAAGCCCTTTATTCCGGGGAAACCATGGCCAGGTTCATGTCCCATTTCACACGGATTCTTGAATCGGTTTCCGAAAACATCGAAATTGCAGTCGGTGACATCGATATCTTATGTGCTGAAGAAAAAGAAACCCTTTTGAACCGGTTCAATCCCCGCCCCGTTCCCATGCCGGACTGGCCCACCGTGTGCCATGCCGTCTCATTGTCCGCCAAAAAACACCCGGACAAAACCGCCATTGTTTCCGGGACCCGCACCATCACGTACAGAGAACTGGAAGAAATTTCAAACCGGGCCGCAAACGTTCTTTTAAAGCAGAAAAAATCCGGGGATGCCGTCGCCGTCGTGGCTGCGGACCGATCCGTGCATGCGGTCGTATCCATGATCGCGGTGTTAAAGGCAGGATGTGCCTATGTGGCAGTGGATCCTTCCTATCCCGATGAAAGAAAATCTTTCATCATTGAAGACACAAAGGCGTTTGCCGTTGTGGGATCATCCGAGGGCCTTGACTCCTTTGACCCGGACCTTGTTAAAATCAGTGTGGACTCAGAGATTTGTGAATCAGACAAAAACCCGGAAGTCCTTAACGGCGGAAATGAGCTGGCTTATCTGATTTTCACCTCCGGTTCCACGGGAACGCCCAAAGGTGTGGCCATCGAGCACCATTCCATGGTCAATTTCATACACTGGTACAGAACCCACCATAAAATCGATCCGCACTCAAATACCGCAGCCTTTGCATCATTCAGCTTTGATGTCTCCGTCGTTCAGATTTTCGCCCCTTTGACATCCGGGGGCACCCTTCATATCATTCCTGAAAACCTGCGCCTTTCCCCAAAGGAACTGGATGCCTATTTCATGAGAAACAACATCAGCCATGCCCATTTCCCCACCCAGTTCGCGGAGCAGTTCATGAGAATGGCGGAGGGCGCCTCACTCAAAACCATGGTTGTCGGCGGGGACCGGCTGACAAGATACAGGCTCGGCCCGTACCGCCTGACAAATGAATACGGCCCCAGTGAGACCACCATGGCCTGCCTGAGCCATGATCTGTCCGAAGTCATGGACAATCCGCCGGTGGGGTCTCCGGTGGACAACTACCGGGTTTATATTCTCGATAAAAAAGGGCGGCTCTGCCCCATTGGAATGCCCGGAGAAATATGTGTCGCCGGACAAGGGGTGGCAAGAGGATACCATAACCGCCCGGAACTGACCCGGAACGCCTTTGTTCAAGATCCGTTTTTCAAAGGGGAGCGGATGTACCGGACCGGAGACAGGGGAAGATGGCTGAACAGCGGGGTGGTGGAGTTCATGGAGCGTCTGGATTTTCAGGTCAAAATCAGAGGCTTCAGAATCGAGCCGGGTGAAATTTCAAGACGGCTGTCACAGATGGGAAAAGTGGTTGAAAGTGTTGTGGTTCCAATTGAAGAAACCCCCGGGAACAAGGTCCTTGCCGCCTATTATACCTGTGAATCCGAAGTGCCGAAAAAAGAGATTCTGTCACATCTGAGGTCCGTTCTTCCGGAATATATGATTCCAACGCATCTGATCGCCCTTGAAAAAATGCCTTTGAATGTCAACGGAAAAATCGACCGGTCAAAACTGCCAAAGCCTGAACTGGTTTCACCGTCTGCCGCCGGTCCCATCCAGGCGGGCAGTGAAAAAGAGGCCTGTATCATCAAATGCTGGAAAGAGGTCCTGGGACACACAAACTTTTCAGCCTTTGATTCCTTTTTTGAAATCGGGGGCGATTCCTTGCGGGCCATTTCACTTCTTGCCGGGTTGAGCGATTTCTTTGACATCACCGCATCGGATATCTTCTCCCACACCACCATCGCGGATCAGGCCGCAAATTTTAAAGAGGCCGGGGGATCCAGGGCAAACCGGCTGATGCATCTGAAGAAAATGGCAGAACCGTTACAGGAAGATCCCCTGTATAAAGAAGAATTGACCGCGTATTCAAACCTTGTCAAGGCAGCGGAAGCCCTCGACCCCGGTGTTGTCAAATGGCCGGAACATATTCTTCTGACAGGCGCTACCGGAACCCTTGGCACCGATCTATTAAAGGTTTTGTTAACAGAAACAGACGCTTCTGTCACCGCCCTGATAAGGGGCAAAACCAAAAAAGACGCTGAAAAAAGGCTTTCCGATATTTTCAGGCTCAGATTCAACCGGGAACTCAGCGCCATTGCAGGGTCACGCCTTGAGGTTCTGCCGGCGGATCTTGCAAAGAAACATTTCGGGATGCCAGACGATCTGTATCAAACCCTGACAGAAAAAATTGATGCGGTTTTAAATTCCGCCGCACTCACACGGCATTACGGAACCTGGGAAGAGTTTGAACAGGCAAATATTCAAAGCGTAAAAAAGATGGTTGCGTTTGCCAAAACAGGAAGGAAAAAAACCCTTCACCATGTTTCCACAACCTCCATCGGTGCGGGAACCGTTGACGGAAGAACCAAAGTTCTTTTCACGGAATCAGACCTGGATAAACATCAGCATACAGACAATTTTTATGTCCGATCAAAATTTATTTCAGAAAAACTGCTTTTTGAAGAAAGAAAAAACGGACTGGATGTAAGTATCTACAGGGCCGGAAACATCACCTGCGACTCAAAAACCGGTGCATTGCAGAAAAATGTCGAGGACAACGCCTTTTTTCAGCAGCTGAGGGCCTATGTGAATCTGGGGGCAGGGCCTGAAATCATGGATGCGAGAAACATGACCTTTGTCGACCAGGCCGCGCAAGCCATTGTCCTTTTGATCGGCAGGCCCGGGCTGGTAAACAGTGTTTTTCATATCCAGAACCCGGTTCTTTTAAAACTGTCAAAAGCACTGGAAGACCCGCAGCTTGGCCTGCGGTTTGATGCGAAACAATTTGACGATTTTATTTCTCATATTGCCGCCCATGCCGGCCACCCCGGATTTTCAGAATATATTGAACGCCTTTTAATGCACTCCGGCTGGCAGGACTGGCTTCAGAAACCGGAGCAGACAATAACGGATATCCGGGCGGACAAAACCGCGAAAACCTTGGGCCGCTTGGGATTTACATGGAAAACCCCGGACGCTTCCGATCTGATTCTGTTTGTCAGAAAAGCGCTGTCGGACAGAATCAGACGCCTGAAGGACCTGCCCTGTTTTGCCGGGTTTGATGACGACCGGCTTCTGGCGCTGGCCGGAAAAGTCCTTCCCGGGCATTTTGATTCAGAAGACCATCTTCAGACGGAAGGACGTGAAATCAAAGATCTTCATTTTGTGATGGATGGCATTGTGGAAACTTACCGGCACAACAGAAACGGATGGATCGGCACCGTCAGGGTCAGCGGCAAGGGCGCCTGCACCGGAGAGGAGGTCCTCGGGCTCAACACAAAGACTCAGGCGGGAAGCACGGTCGAGGCGGTTGATCCTGTTTTTGCATACACGGTCCCGGCCCAGGACATGAAAAAAATTGTTTTTAACGACCCGGAATTCGCTTTTGCACTTCTGGGCATTATCGCCGCAAAAGCGGATCAGGCGGAACGGCTTTTTGTCGCTGTTTGAAAAAAAGGAAAAAATGAAAATGAGACATCTTTCACTTGAAAACATAAGAGACTCCATTGAAAAAGCGGAATATTGGTCGGATGAGGAACGGAAATCACTTCGACACCACCGGCTTGAAAAACTGGTTTCCCATGCGTTGAATCACTCACCGTTTTTTGCAGCCCTTTACAAGGACCTTCCTGAAAACTTTGGCCTTGAAGATCTGCCGGTAACTTCCAAAAAACAATTGATGCCCCGTTTTGACCACTGGGTGACGGATAAAGCCGTTACTATGGAACGCCTGAACCATTATTTTTCCGACCTGAAAAATATCGGAAAGCCGTTTCTTGAAAACTATACGGTCCTGACAACATCGGGCACAACCGGACAGCCGTTGCGCATGGTCAGGGACCCGTTCCATTCGGATGTTCACGGGTCTCTCATGGCGGAAAGGCTTTTCAAACGATTTCAGCTCACCGGTCTTCTTGATACATCAAGGAACAGATGCGCCTCGGTTCTGGGCACCGGCGGATTTCATTCCGCAGTCTGTTCTTTTGAAAGAATGAAAAAAAATTCACACCATCCGGAAAACCTTCTTTTGTGTTCGATCCTTGAACCGATTCCGGAAATTGTCAAAAAATTAAATGCGTTCAACCCTTCCGTATTGACGGGATACCCTTCGATTCTTGCCGTCCTTGCAAAGGAAAAAATTGAAGGGCGGCTCACCATTTCCCCGAAAGCCATTGCATGTTCCGCGGAACAGCTGACTGACCATGCCTTAAACATGATGAAAAAAGCGTTTGATGCTGAAATCACCAACTCCTTCTGCAGCACGGAAGGCGGGGAAGTGGCCTTTAACTGCAAACACGGAAACATGCATTTAAATGATGACTGGGTCATTGTTGAGCCGGTGGATCAAAACAATGCGCCTGTCACGGACGGACACATGTCTTCTGCGGTGCTTGTGACAAATCTTGCCTCCTATCTTCAGCCCGTAATCCGGTATAAAATCGAAGACAGCGTCATTATTGAAAAAGAAAAATGCCCCTGCAAGAGCATGCTTCCCGTCATAAAGATAATGGGCAGAAGCGGCGACAACCTCAGCTTTGTTTCCAACGGGAAAACCCGGGCCGTTGCACCGATCATGCTGAATTTCATCATTACCAAAACAGACGGCATTCTGCAGTTTCAGTTTGTTCAGACATCTGAAACCCGGCTGGAATTAAGGGCGCTGTATTCCCCGGAATATGATAAAAAACAGGTGGATGAAAAAATTTCAACCCATGTGCATGCGCTTTTGCGAACAAACGATCTTGAAGACGTTACGTTTGAAATTTCCGACACACCCCCTGTGGCGTCAAAAGGCGGAAAAATAAAGACGGTGACGGAGGATTTCCATTGAACACACCCGCTGAGAACATCATTGAAAAAACCTTTGTCAGATCCGGCGTTCTTCTGCAAAAAAAGTTCTATTCATATCTGGTTCCCACCGTGATCATGAATCTTGCCCTTTCCCTGGGCGTTGTCGTGGACGGCATTATTGTCGGCAACATTCTTGGCACGGATGCATTTTCCGCCGTCAACATCTGTGCGCCGATCCTTTATTTTTTCAGTGCCCTGTATGCGCTTTTCGGTGTGGGCGGCTCAACGGTTGCCGCCAGATTGAAAGGGGCAATGGACAATGATTCGGCAAACAAGGTGTTTACCCTTTCCATCGCCGGTTTGATCCTGTCCTCCTGTCTGATCGGTGTTCTGTGTTTTGTTTTTTCTGATCCGATTGCAGGGCTTTTAAGCGGCAAAAGCCGGTTGCAGGACCTTGTAAAATCATATTTCACTGTGTTAAGTCTTGGCATCCCTTTTCTGGTCACCATTCCAGGGGCGGTCTATTTCATCAGAACGGATTCAAGGCCCAAACTGGCAGCCAATATTTTAATTCTTGCAAATGCCCTGAATCTCACATTTGACCTGGTTTTCATGGGATTTTTCAAAATGGGGATCGAGGGGGCCGGGCTCGCCACCGTGCTGGGGTATGTATTAGGGGGTGTTTTAGGAATTAAATACTTTGCTTCAAGCGCCCGGACATTTAAATTTGTAAAAATAGAAAAATCAGACTTGAAGCGGTTTCCATCCATTCCCGGAACAGGGCTTCCGTCCGCCCTTGCCGGCGCCACCGTATTCATCAAAAACCTTGCCATCAACTCCATTCTGCTCAAAACACTCGGGCCGGGCGGGGTTGCCATGTTTGGCGTATGTTTGAATACCCTTGCGGTTTCAGGCATCATCATCGGCGGAACCGCCCAGACCCTTGTGCCGGTTCTCGGGTGCACCTACGGAGAAAAAGATTACCAGGGAATAAGACTTATCATGAAAGTGGCTGTCCGGACGGTCACCGGGCTCTGCGTGTTCATGGTTTTGCTTTTTTTCGCATTTCCCGGAAAAATTGCCTGGATCTTCGGAATAGATGCGGATCATCTCATGGCGTCTTTAACATCCGCCATACGAATTTTTTCGTTGTCCCTGCCTTTTTTCGGGCTAAATTTTGTGATGATCTGCTATTTTCAGACCATTGACCGAAAATTGTTTTCCTGCATGATCGTCATCCTGGAAAATCTGGTTTATATTCTTCCTCTGATTCTTTTCATGGAAACACTTTTCGGAGAACCCGGCATATGGATGTCATTCATTATGGCTGAACTTCTCACTCTCGGGACGGTTTTTCTCGTTTCATTTATGATCCGCAGAAAAAGCGGCAAAGATCTTTCCCCGTTTCTGCTTCTGGAAAAGACCGATGCAGAAATACTCGATGTGACCATTCATTCCTCCATTGAAAATGCCGCCGGGATTTCAGATAAAATCATACAGTTCTGCAAAAAAAACAATATCTCTTCAGAACGCGCCAACCGCGCGGGACTCATCGCAGAGGAACTGACAACCAATATCATCCGGTTCGGTAAAGAAAGAAATCGTGACAACCTCATCGATATCCGGCTTTTGATTTCACAAGACGGCATCGTCTTGAGAATAAGGGATGACGGGATCCCCTTCAACCCGGTCGAGCATATAAGGAAAAACGGGATGGAAAGCTCCTTTGGATTGAAAATCGTCAATCAGATGGCAAAAAAATTCGATTACACCTATGCCCTTAACTTTAACAACACCGCAGTGTCATTATGACGGTTGCATTCCTGTGTCTGGACGTCATCTTCCCGTTTTTTACAGGAAGAACACCTGAAAAAGGATCCAAAAAGTGAAACTTGCCGTTCTGTCCGATATTCATGGGAATCTGGAGGCGTTCCAGGCCGTGCTCGATGAAATTCAACATCTTTCCATCGACCGGGTGATCTCTTTGGGGGACAACATCGGCTACGGCCCGGACTCTGAAGCGGTGGTGTCACTCATCAGGGCCAGGGGCATCGCTTCGGTGCTGGGAAACCATGAAATGGCGGTCCAAAAAAAGGAAACCCTGGCCTGGTTCAACCCCACGGCACAAAAGGCATGGGTCATCGCAAGGACCCAGCTTTCGGATGCGTCCCTGGCCTGGATCGGCACCCTGCCCCGGTATCTCGTCACCCGGGGATTGCGGTTCGTCCACGGGGTGCCGCCGGATTCCATGTTTCTGTATCTGTTCCAGCTGCCGGAAAAAAAGCTGATCCAAAAGCTGGCCCTTTCAAAGGAGTCTGTCTGTTTTGTGGGGCATACCCATGAACTGGGCATCATTTCCTGGGACGGCACCCGCCTTGAAAAACGAACCGCCGCCCCCGGTACATACCCGCTGGAACCGGACCGGCAATACATCATCAATGCCGGCAGTGTGGGGCAGCCCAGAGACGGCACGCCCGGAGCCAAATTTGTCCTGTTTGACACCCGGACCCTTGAATTGACGGTCAAATCCGTGTCCTATCCGTTTGAAAAAACCCGGAAGAAAATCATTGCCGCCGGAATCCCTGAGATGTATGCGGACCGGCTGGCCCCGGGAGATGCCCCATCCAGACACGGCATTCCATCAAAAAAATGAGCCCATCAAAAGGCAAAGGAAACGGACAATGAAAAAAATCGGCCGGTACACCATCACCGGACTTCTGGGCAAAGGCGGGATGGGAAGGGTCTTCAAGGTCACTTATCCGGTGACCGGAAAGGTGGCGGCCCTGAAACTGCTGGACCCTTCCCCGCTGCTGGCACAACTGACGGCCCCAAAGGATCTCAAGGAGCAGTTCACTCGGGAAGCCGTGATCATGGCATCCATCCGGCATCCCCATGTGGTGGATGTCCTGGACTTCTGCCAGACCGACGGCCAGCTCTACTATCTCATGGATTTTTTCTGCAACAGCCTGGGTACCCTCATGGGAGAATCCGGAGAAGCGGAACAGGCCCGGGTCATTCCCATTGAAAAAGCGGTCCATTACACCCTCCAGACCTTGAAAGGACTGCACTGTCTGCACTTTTTCCATATCATTCACAAAGACATCAAACCGGCCAATATTTTGATCACGGATCAGGATACGGTCCGGATCTGCGATTTCGGGCTGTCATCACGCCGGGGCGAACGGCAGCAGGACCGGCATGCCGGCATCCGGGTGGGATCGCCGTTTTATGCGGCTCCGGAACAGGAAACCGATCCGGACCATGTGGATGTCACGGCGGACATCTATTCCACGGGCGTGATGCTGTTTAAAATGCTGACCGGGCAACTGCCGGATAAATCCGGTCCGCCGGTGTCCCACCTCAACCCGGACCTGGATGGCGCCTGGGACCGGTTTCTGGCCTGCGCCATGCACCCGGATCCGGCCAAACGATTTCAAAGCGCTGAAATCATGGAGAAGCATCTGAGAGACCTGGCCCGGTCCTGGGAAGAGAAAAAGGAAAAGGCCTGTGCCATGCCGGAACGTTTCGAAACATCGCCGGATGTCGAAGCACCGCCCTGTGACGGCGAACAATCAAGGGGATCCGGCCCGGTAAGGTCCGCCCCGGCAAAGGTGCCGTTGAAGCAGGCCAGGGACGGTTTCAATCTGAACCGGTTCATGCAGCCGGCTCACTTTTCCCCGGATACATTAAAGCGGGTTGGAGATGATCTGGTGAATGACTTTTCCACCGGCCTGACCTGGCAGCGGGCCGGCACCGCATTTCCCGTTACCTGGCATCAGGCAGAGTCGTATGTGGCCCGGTTGAAGGCACAGGCATTCGGCGGATACTCAGACTGGCGTCTGCCAACCCTTCCGGAGCTGCTCACGCTGGCCAGACCCCTGAAAAAAGGCAGGGACCATTGTGTTTCCCCCCTGTTCGACACCGAACAAAACCGGTTGTGGAGTGTGGACAAAAGCACATTTGTGTCCGCCTGGTACCTGGACCTGGAGATGGGATTTGCGGGAAGAAACGACCTGACCGGTTTTTACCACGTCAAAGCGGTTCGGTCAGCTAATTGACGCCGGTTTCAGTTTTTTCTTGACCCTGGACCAGGCCACCCGCAAAAAAATATAGATCAGGATGAACGGGGCCGTGAAACTGAGTTCCACCCCCCCGGCCCACTCCGGCATGGTAAAACCGATGTTTCCGAACCGTTTTTCCAGCCAGGCCACGGCGAAAAACGCCGGCCACAGGGCCGCCATGCCCATGGCCATGAGCAGGAAAAAAGATTTCCCATAGGCCTCATTGGCCAGTTTGTTGATCCCTTTGTAGGCTTTTTCATCTCCGGCCTGCTTGGCTTTCATGGACTGCTCGTGGTAGTACATGGTGTCATCCAGGTTGGCGGACACGGCAGACCGGTTGATCCGGCCGGCAACGGCCATGGTGATCTCCCCGATGAGCACGGCCCAGGCCGCCAGGCAGAAGGTCCCCACCCACCATCCGGCCATGGGGTTGTCAAACAGCCGGTAGGGAAAGATCAGTACCGGATCGATAAAATTAAGTATGCCCTGTAAGGAATCCATATCACTCTTCAAAAAACGGTTTCACCCGGCCGGTGAGTCATCCTGCGGCACGGATCTGACCGCGGGATTTCAAAAAACAACGGATGTTCAGGGGATCCGCCGGCAGCCGACCCCTGAACACCCGTTCGCACACATATCATATGCCTTCAAATGTCAGGCACACACAAATACTTGTCCACCACTAGAACGGCGGCAGCAGGCTGTATCCCAGAAACCCTTTGGAGGTATACCGGATACCCACGTAAAAGGCAAGAACGATGAAGATCCATTTCAGCACTTTTTCCGGGATGAACTTGGAGGTCCGGGGACCGATCATGGAACCGATGAAGATCCCGATCAGCTCGACCCCGATGAAACCCCAGGCAATGACCACGCCTTTGCCCACCATGTACGAAAAGATGGACACGATCATGCCCACCAGCACGCAAAGAGCCGATGTGCCGGCCACCAGGAACATGGGCAGTCCGGCCACGGAGGTCAGGAACGGCACATACAGGAATCCGCCGCCGACTCCCAGAAACGAGGCAAGGGCTGCGATCACGATACCGCCGATCATGGGCACATACGCCTTGAAAGAAAATTCCTGACCGAAAAAGCTAAACCGGATATTACCGATCATAAAGGTCATGGCCCAGCCGGCCAGACACAAAAGATAAGGCACAAATTTGAGGGCCGGAATCAAGTTGATCCACAGGGCGGACAGCACCACCAGACCGCAGGCGATCCACATGAACGTCCAGGACCCCTCGATAATCTTGACCCCCTGATCCGAGGTGTCGGATTTCTCCCTGGCTGCTTTTTCAAATGCCTGGGCCGCCGCCTTGGCCGCTTTTTTACCGGCCGATCCTCTCGGCGTCATTTCATAAATTAAAAACCCACCCAGGATGAAGACAATAATGCCAAAAAAACCGATGTAATCTTTCAAAGAAATTTTACCGGCGGTCAGTTCCGGTATCAGCCAGGAACCGCCGACTCCCCCGATGGCCAGGCAGATACCCAATGGCGCCACCAGCCGGCCCATGCGGTAGTAGTTGAACGAGGAGATCACCCCGCTCAATCCCACCAGCCACTGGTTGGACACCCGGATGGAGTCGGTGATCAGGTTGTTGACCGGATTGCCCCTGCCAAAGGATTTGGCATAATCGGCCAGGCCGAAAATCGTGATATGGCCCACCCCGGCCATGATGCCGCCAAAGGCCCCGACCGTGGAAAAGATCCAGCCCACCCAGACGGCCCACAACAGGCCCAGAATCAAGCTGGGGTCCGGTGCACCCGGAATACCTAAAAATCCCGGGGCAGCTTCCGGATTGATCACTTCCTGGGTTTTGGCTGCATGCGCCGGGTCCTGAAGACTGGCTTCGATGGCTGTCTTCATTTTTTCCGGCATGTCCGGTGTGGTCAGACCCGACCCGCTCTGGGCCATGGCCACGGCCACGAACGAGAACAGAATCATCAGCGCGGTTGCCAGATAAAACCTGGTTCGGTTCTTCATCATTTTCCCTCCTTACAATTGCTTTGTTTAACAGTTAAAAAAACAGAATTAAAAAAATATGCCTTTAAAGCGTCCTTAAAACATTGCTGCATCATGTTAGCAATATTGGTGCCACAAGGCCATTGTTCTCAGCCCCACTTCACAACCTGCTCAATTTACAGGCATTATGACCCAGACAACCAGCCATGACAACCCGGGGGAACGTTCTCACACAATCGGACAGCGCAATAAAAACAATGCGGTGCCTGGATTCTATTGCACATTTTTTTCCTGTGCTACCTGAAATCGTCCGGGTTGATGCCGAACCGCTTCATCACCTGTTGCAGCGCCTGGCGGTCCATTCCGCAATCCCGGGCCGCCTGGGTGATATTGCCGCTGAAAGTTGACAGTTTGGCCCCCACATAGTCATGATTGAACCGGGTGAGCACGGTTTCCTTGGCCTCCCTGTAAGGCATCTCCATGATATGGGTATCCAGCCGGTCCCCAGGGCAGTCACCCGCTCCTGATCCTGAGATCGGGATATCCGCTTCCTGTATTTCGTCACTCCGGGAGTACAAAATCCCCTGAACCAGCACATTTTCCAGTTCCCGGACATTGCCCTGCCAGGGATGCTTGAGCAGAAGATCCATGACATGGTCGGAAATTGTTTTCATGGGCTGGTTCAGTTTTTTACAGTTTTTGGCCACCAGGTGCTCTGCCAGCAGGGGGATATCCTCAATCCGGTCCCGCAGGGCCGGCAGCTCGATGGTAATCACCGACAACCGGTAAAACAGGTCCTCTCTGAACGCTTTCTGGGCGATCCTGGACCTCAGGTCCTGATTGGTGGAGGCAATGATGCGCACATCCACTTTCCGGACCCGGTTGTCCCCCAATGGTTTGATCTCTTTTTCCTGGATCACCCGCAACAGTTTGGTCTGAATGGACAGGCCGATATCCCCGATTTCATCCAGGAAAATAGTCCCTTTGTCCGCTTCCTGAAACAATCCGGTCTTGTCCTGAAACGCGCTGGTGAACGCCCCTTTTTTATGACCGAACAACTCGCTTTCCAGAATATGTTCGGGAATGGTGGGGCAGTTGACCGGAATGAAAGGGGCTTTGCTCCGTTGACTGTGGCGGTGGATGGACCGTGCGGTCAGGTCCTTGCCGGTGCCGGATTCCCCGGTGATCAGAACCGTGACATCCGAAGACGCCACCAGGCTGATTTTTTCAAACACCTTTTCCATGGCCGGACTCTGCCCCACCAGAGGGGAAAAATCCTTGTCCCGGGCTTTGAGCAGCTGTTTGTTTTCCAGCAGGAGCCGGCTTCTTTCCAGGGCTTTTCGAATCTTGAAAATCAGCTCATCCTGCTCAAACGGCTTGGCAATGAAATCATAGGCCCCGCTTTTGATAGCCGTGACCACGGAATCGATATTGCCGAACGCCGTCAGCATGACCACGGTCAGATCCGGCAGGCGTTTCCGGATCTGGGCCAGCAGCTCGAACCCATCCATGCCCGGCATGCGGATATCGCAGATCACCAGGTCCCAGACATCCTTTTCAAGGACATTCAACGCCATTTCCCCGGAAAACGCCATGGACACCGTGCAGTCGATCTCCGATTCCAGAGTCCGCTTCAGCAGCCGGGTCATGTCCTTTTCATCGTCCACTGCCAGGATCCGCGCGGTCATGGTTTCTCTCCTTTTTCCTGGATATCCCTGTCCATGCCGGCCCGGGGCAGGGTGATGGTGAATGCGGCCCCTTTGTCTTTCCGGTTCCGGACCGTGATATCTCCACCGTAACGCCGGACGATACCATACCCCACGGACAGCCCGAGCCCGGTCCCCTGGCCCACGGGTTTGGTGGTGAAAAACGGGTCGAATATGCGGGAAAAGTTTTTTTCCGGGATCCCCGTACCGTCGTCCTTGACCGAAATCCGGACCCTGTTCTGTTCATCCAGGCCGGTTTCCACCTGGATGCACCCTTTTTTATCCACGGCGTGGCAGGCATTGATCATCAGATTGATGATCACCTGAGACAGTTCCTGTTCATTGCCGAACACCATCAGAGGCCCGGTGCAGGGCTCCGGAGCCTGGATCCGGACATTTCTGAAATCCGAATGGTTTCCCAGAAAACTGATCACATCCTCCACCACCCGGCACACATCGATGGGCTGCATCTTCTTGGACCCTTTTCTGGCAAAGGTCAGCAGGTCCGATACCACGGTCCGGCAGTTTTTGACGTGTTTTTCAATGGTTTTCAGGTCCTCTTCATGATCCCCGGGATTTTTGAGCATCAGCTGGGTATATCCCAGGATGATGCCCAGAGGGTTGTTGATCTCATGGGCCACGCCGGCGGACAGCTCACCTAAAGCCGCCAGCTTGTCCGCCTGGGCGATCTGCTGTTCCATCTGTTTTTTGTCGTTGATGTTCTTGATGATGAAATGGAAGGTCTTGCCGCAGCCGAAGGCCCCGTAATCCACGCCGCCCGTGATCAGGACCCGGACATGGGACTGATCGGCCCTGAGAAAGTCCGCTTCTTCGTTCAGGATATACTCATGGGTTTCCAGCAGACTCAGAATTTTTTCCCGCTCAGACCGGACCGACAGAAAATCCCTGAGTCCCATTCTGTTGTCCTGGATGTCGGATTTGCCGTATCCGGTCAGTTCCACGCCGGCCTGGTTGATTTCAGCAATGACAAAAAAGGGATCCGTGACCACAATGGTGTCCAGGGAGTGCTCGAAAATCCGCCGGGCCTTGTGTTCGGAACTGGTCAGCATCTCGGTTCTTTCCACCACCTTGTGTTCCAGGGTCTGATTCAGTTCCAGGAGCTTGGCACTGGTTTCTTCATGCTTCTGCTTGGCGGACAGCACTTTTTCATTGATGCGCCAGCTCTGGTTGAAAAACAGGGTGACCGTGCCCACCAGCATGAAGGAGATGGTGTTGACCGCCCCGGTGAAAGGGCCGATACTGTTCCAGACATCTCCGCTGCCGGTGAGCACCAGAAACTGGCGCAGGATATGGCTGAAGGACCGGGATACCGCAAATATGGTGAATCCGGCACAGATCCAGATCAGATAGAGAAACACCACGTTGTCCGGGTCCAGGTCCCGCAGGGATTTGGCCTTGAACAGGGACATCACCCCCAGCACCACCATGATCACGGACCCCATTACATCCGTGAGCAGAATGGGCAGGTTCGCGGTCATTGCCCGGTCTCCTTTGCGGTCGGCTGCCGCATTTCCCGGTGTGACTTCTGCCGCGCCGCCCGCTGCGTTCTGAGCAGGGTGTCCAGCCCCAGGAACAGAAAGATCATGGCCGGCACACACCACAAATGGTCCATTTTGAGAAAATAATAGATCACCGCCAGCAGCTGGGAATCCGACTGGGTCACCACCGCCAGCCTGGTAACGCTCAGGGTCTCGATGTGCACCACCTCGATCTGGTTGTCCAGAAAATGGGCCACCAGGGTATCCAGGTTCCAGAAGATGAAGAACAGTGCCCCGAACTGAATCTGGCGCCACCCCTTCTGCCGGATCAGCCCCTGGCTGTTGATGGTGAACATCAGGGCCACCATGGCGAACAGGAAAAACAGATGCCCGATCTGGTGGGCGATAATACCGGCATTGCCGCTGTGCAGCTGAATGGCAAAAACCTGTGCCGGCCGCAGCAGTATCCAGGCCGGGACCAGGCATATCAGGCAGCCCGTCCGAATCATTTTTTTAAATGGGCCTGTTCGGTTCTGGCCCGGGTGGACATCAGCTTGATGCATCCCGGACACAGGTTGTGATGTTCTTTGGTATCCGGATGGTCCGGACTGATATGGGATACCCGGGTCAGGAAATCCGCCGTGGCGAACATCCGTCCGCACGCCTCGCACCGGGCCAGGGGCAGCCGCCCGATGGTCTCTCCCTGGATGGACACGATCCGGACACTGTCCTTGTCCGTCACCTGGATCACGTCGGTGGGACAGATGTTGGCACAGGTACCGCATCCGATGCACTGGCCGGCCCCCTTGACCACCCGGCCGCCCGCCGGGGTTTTCTCCATTTTCAGGGCCCCGGCCTTCACGATCTCCTGGCAGACCCGGATGCACAGCCGGCAGCGGATGCATTCATCCGGTTCCGGGGGCAGGTCCACGTGATACCGTTCGGCCAGGTCCCGGATCCGGCGGGCATGGGGTGCCAGCTGAATCAGCCGTTCAAAAGCGGTCTGGCGGTGGGCGCTGACCATGGGGGAATCGGTCTGCACCGTCAGCCCCGGTTTGACCTTGAGCAGGCAGGACAGCATCACGGTCTGACGGCCGGACGGGGAGGTGGCTTCCACCCCGCAGACCCGGCAGGCCCCGGAGGGTTTCAGGGCCGGATGGTAACACAGGTGCGGAATGTCGATGCCGTTATTCCGGGCCGCTTCCAGCACCGTCTGATGTTCCTCGCAGGCAACGGGTTTCCCGTTGATGAAGATCTCTATCATGACGGCTCACCCTGTCTGTCATCCAGGAGCCTGAGACAATCCTGGGGCAGGCGGTGGGTGCCTTTTCCCTGGAGACTCACCTCGATGAGGTCATCCGGGTCATTGATGGAGGTATCCGGGTCGGTCACCACGCCGTGGACACCGATGAAATCATTCATATACGGTTCCCAGGCCTCGTCTGAAGACGTCTGAAACACTTCCACACGGCTGCCGCGTCTGAATACCATAACGTTTCTCCTTTATTGGGTTTTTACCGGCCGGGTTGACACATGATTCCTGGCGGACAGCTTGCGCTGACATTTGTCGCACAACAGCCGCTGATCCGATTTTTTCGTGACATCCGCGGTTTTATCGGAAATAAACGCCATATACTGGGCCGACGGCAGCTTGGCGCCACAGGACTCGCAGTGCTGAATATCCTGCTGATTCAAAATTGTGCCGCACAGTTTGAGCATGCGTTTGCCGTCCCGTTCCTCGATCACCATGGCGTTGTTTTCGCAGTTGGCGGCACAGGCCCCGCAGGTAATGCATTTTTCAGCGGTCTGCCGGAAATCGGTTTTCACGGGATGATCAAAATCCAGGTATCCCAGGTGCAGGGCATCGATGCCCATCTTGTCCCGGCAGACCTCCACGCATTTGCCGCACCGGCGGCACACGTCGCACCGCAGGCACCGCCTTGCTTCCTTGCGGACCGCTTCTTCGTCATATCCCAGCTCCACCTGCTGAAACGTGGTCCGCCGCCGGTCCACATTGAGCATGGGCATGGACGGCCGGGTCAGCCGCATTTTTTCCGATGCGGTCATTTCGATCATGGGATGTCTGCGCCGCCGCACCGGGATCTTGGGCATGCGCGGTTGCGGAATGTGGTTGAGATACCGGTGGATGGCTTCGGCGGCCCGTTTCCCGCCGCCGATGGCCTCGATGACCGTGGCCGGGCCGGACACCGCGTCTCCGGCGGCAAACACCCCGGGCATACTGGTTTCCATGGAAGCATGGTTCACCTCGATGGTGCCCCGGCGGGTCCAGCGGATCCTGTCAAAGGCGGTCATGCCGGAATCATCCACATACTGGCCGATGGCGGAGATGACCGCGTCGGCGGGTATCACGAAATCCTTGCCCAGGATGGGCACCGGTGCCAGCCGGTCCGTGCCTTTCTTGGCGATCAGCTCCGCCTTGTTGCAGGCCAGGCCGGTGATGACATCTCCTTCTCCCCGGATTTCGGTGGGAATGGTGAGAAACGCGAATTCGATCCCTTCTTCTTCCGCCTGTTCCACTTCTTCGATGTCCGCGGGCATCTGCTCCCTGGACCGGCGGTAGGCAATGGTCACTTTTTCCGCCCCCAGGCGCAGGCTGGTCCGGGCCGCGTCAATGGCCACATTCCCGCCGCCGATGACCACCACCCGTTTTCCAGGGGCATGCCGGTCCCCCAGCGCCACATTTTTCAGAAACGCGATGGCTTCGATCACCTTGGGAAAATCGGTTTCTCCCTTGATGCCCAGAGCCCAGGCCCTGTGGGCACCGATGGCCAGAAAAAACGCGTCCGTGCCCTCATCCACCATCTGGTCATAGGTCACGTCGGTGCCGAACCGGGTATTGAACAAAAATTCCACCCCCAGGTCCTCGATCATGGCCACCTCCCGGTCGATCACCTCCCGGGGCAGGCGGTACCGGGGAATCCCCACCATGAGCATGCCCCCGGCAAAGGGCAGTGATTCGATCACCTTGACGGCATACCCCATGAGCGCCAGGTAATAGGCACAGGACAGCCCACCCGGGCCGGCCCCCACCACGCATACTTTCTTTCCGTTGGGCGGGGCCGGCTCCGGATTGACATACCGGCGGTCGGACAGGGCCCGTTCCGCCGCAAACGCCTTGAGAAACTTGATGGAAATGGGCGTGTCGATACGGCCCCGGACACACATCATTTCACAGGGCCGGGTACAGACCAGGCCGCACACCCAGGGAAGCGGATTGTCTTCCCGGATCACGGCGATGGCCTCGGCATCCTTTCCCTCGGCAATCAAAGCCAGATAGGTAGGCACATCGATCCCGGCCGGGCACGCCATCTGACAGGGAGACGGCGCGATGACCCCGCAATCATGGGTCGGACAGTTCCGGGATTCGATATGGCTGACAAACATTTCCCGGTGTTCAGCCAATATCCGGCTCAGATGTTCCCGGGTTTTCACAGCGGCGTCATTGGGACTTCTGGTCTCGAATTCAGCCATCAGCTCATCGATGGCGTCCATATGACTGTCTCCGGCCTCTCCCAGGGATATTTCCTCCACCAGCATCCGGATGGATTCACATATCCGCCGCACCCTGGGGTCTGTCAGGACACCCGATTCAATCTGTTCCGTCAGAAACCGCAGGGTGGACTGAACCGGACAGGTGTTTTGGGCCATGGATCACGCTCCTTTCAAAAACTGCTGTTCTCAAGGGATGCCACGGCTTCCGCGTGCCGCTGACGCCGGATCTGGGTCATGTCTTCGACTTTTCCGAATTTGAGGCAGCCCGTGGTGCAGGTGGTGACACAGGCCGGTTGAAGGCCCTGGTCGAGACGGTCCTTGCAGTAATCACATTTTTCCACTTTTCCGGTGGTCGGGTTCCACTGGGGAGCACCCCAGGGACACGCGGAGATGCATGTTTTGCAGCCCACACACAGGTCTTTCTGTACAAACACGATCCCGTCCGAGGACCGCTGCTGCATGGCGCCGGTGGGACAGGCGGACACACACCAGGGATCTTCACAGTGAAAACAGGGCATGAAGATGAACGACATCTTTGGCAGGTTGTTGATGAACTTGGGCCCCACCTGGATAACCTGACAGGGTTTGGGCCCTTCTGGAAGATCTTTATTGGTTTTGCATTGAATCTCACATGCGTGACACCCAATACATTTTTTTGTGTCCTGGAACAGATAATACTGGCTCATTCATTGCCTCCTTGAAATCAAAATCACACCGGTGTCACAGTGACGAACGTGTCGTGATAGGCCGGGCTTCCGCCCACTTTATCATAAATATTTTCCTGAAGCACGGCATCGGACAGCCCCCGGCTGTAAGACCGGGCCGCCAGTTTGGCCTCATGCCCGAACCCGTGGGCCATGAATACCGCCTCAGGATGAATCATCTCAGTCACAAACGCCTTGATCCGTCCCCTGCCGCAGCGCGAGGCCACCTCCACCAGGGTACCATCCTGAATCCCCAGATCCGATGCTTTCCCTTGGTTGATCCATAACTTGTTTTCACTCATCAGTTCATTGAGATACGGAACGTTCTGGGTCGAGACATGGGTGTGCAGGGCGGCCCGCCCCACCACCAGGCGGAACTGCCTGTCCGGCTCCGCCTGCTTTGACGGGGATTCATACGGCGGGAAAGAGGGAAATCCGGCATCTTCCAGCAGGGATGACTTGAATTCGATTTTTCCCGATGGGGTCTTAAAGGGGATATCGTTTCTGTCCCAGAAAATCTGGGATTTGCCGTAACTGACAAATCCTTTTTCCGCAAAATCCGCCCGGGAGAATCCGGTGCCTTCCAGCTGCCAGTCCACCAGTTCGTCCATGGTTTCATAAGGGAAATAACCGCCGACACCCAGGCGTTGTGCAAGGCGTTTGAGAATGATCGACCCCTCCAGGGTGTCATACCGGGGTTCCACCGCTTTTTCCCGCAGAAACATCATGGGCTTGAGCCCGTTCATCTGCTGAATGCAATCGGTCCGTTCCAGATAGGTGGATTCCGGCAGGATCACATCTGAATACCAGGCGATATCCGAATAGTTGATATCGATGGTCACGATGAGATCCAGCTTGTCCAGGGCCTTTTTGGTATGGTTGGTATCTGCGATGGACATGAGGGTGTCCAGCCGGTAATTGATCAGCGCCTTGATGGGATAAGGGTCTTCGTTGAGAATGGCATATGGCAGGATCTGAGGCGCGCCATGGGCCGGATCAGGCAGCGGGAAATCCGGCGTCCCCACCTTGTCGAACCGGGGGACCGTGATCTCCGGAAAGGTCTGATCCGTCAGTTTTCTGGCCGGCTTGCCGCCTTCGGCACCCGGACCTTTTTTGAAGAAGATACCGCCTTTGGCTTCCACCGATCCCATCAACGCATTGAGCATGAGAATGGACCGGCGCATATAGATCTCATTCCGGTGGCTGGCGCACCGGTATCCATAGTGAAAGATCACCCCCGGCTTGACCTTGCTGATCTCCCTGGCCAGGGCCCTGATCTCACCGGCAGGAATCCCGGTTTCCGTTTCCGCCCATTCCGGGGTGAACTCTTTGACAAAATCCTGAAGCTCGGAAAAGCCGTGAACCCATTTATTGACATATGAGGCATCATAGAGCCGCTCTTTGATGATCACGTTCATCAGACCGTAGTTCAGGGCCAGATCCGTCCCCGGCCGGATCATCCAGTACCGGTGCGCCTTGCCGGCGGTGACGTTGACCCGGGGATCGATATAGGTGAGTCTGGCCCCTTTTTCCAGAGCATCCATCAGGGTATTCACCTCTTTGACATTGATGGACTCGAAAATGTTTCTGCCGTAAAGCACGATATGCCGGGTATTGCCGTAGTTGATCCCCATCTGCCCGTCCGTGTATCCGAACATGGACCGGCACGCGGTGTTCATGGACCCTTTGCACAGCGCGTCATGGGTAAAATGGTTGGGGGACCCCAGTGCTTTCAGAAACGCCTTGCTCACGTGGGTGCTCAACTGGGTGCGCTCACCAAGGGCAATGGCATGCCCCCCGTGGGTTTCTTTGATTTCCTTGAGCCGGGTCGCCACATAGTCCAGGGCTTCATCCCAGGACGCCTTGCGCCAGTTGCCGGACCCCCTGTCTCCCACCCGGATCAGAGGCGACTGAGGCCGCTGATCATCATACAGCAGGGATTTTCCGGCCGATCCCCTGGGGCACAGGCGGCTGTCGATGCCCGCCACGTGCGGGTTCCCCTGAATCCAGTCCACCTGCCCGTCTTTGACGCTGACTTTGATGGGGCATCTGACCGAGCACATGAAACACAAACTGAATACGTCTTTATCCATAATTTACCATCTCCTTATTCCTGGCAATTTAAACTTGGGGCGATTCATTTGCCATAACCGTGCCAAACCCTACAGTTTGAAAAAATTAAACTGTAAAAAAAATTGCCAGGCCCCGGAAACCGGCCGGAACCAATCAAATTATTTTTCAAGCGGTCCATTGACCCTTGTTTCCTTCAATTGAGCAACGTCATCCGGCACCGTCCTGAAACCCCATTTCAGGACAACGGCTGCCAGGGGACGCAATAAAAAATATGCGGTGCAGAATTTTTATTGCACCGTATTGGTTTTCGGACAGTATTGACGGGATGTCAACCCTTTCTTGACAATTTTTCTTTTTATGTCTACCGTTAACGGAATTTTGGGTCAGTTTATCGGAATCAACCTGGAAAAAAGAAAAAAAAATAACACCTCATGACCAAACGTTACCAAGCCCCCATTGTCAAAAAAGCATTCGATATACTCACCGCCGTTTCCAAATCCAGGAACGGGCTGCGCATCAGTGACATCGCTTCTGCGCTGGACATCAGTAAAAGCACGGTCCACGGCATTGCTGCGGCCCTGGAGGAACAGGGCGCCGTCATCCGGGATCCGTCCTCCAAACGCTACACTATCGGTCTGACCCTGATGGAACTGGGCAAGGCTGCCTATGAACGGGTGGATATCATCCAGACGGCCCGGCCGATCATGGAACAACTCATGGAGCAGTGCAATGAATCCGTGTTCCTGGGAATCCGCAACCAAGACCATGTGACGGTCATCGACATTGTCGAGTCCACAAAGGATTTCAAGATCAGCTCCCCCATCGGCACGGCCCTTCCCCTGCTCGCCGGGGCTGTGGGAAAGGCGTTTTTGTCCCGCATGCCCGCGGCGGATGCGGCCGCTTACCTGAAAGCCACCTCCATCCGCCGGTTCACGGCCCGGACCATCACAGACCCGGCCGCCTACCTTGAAGAACTTGAAACCGTCAGGTCAAACGGATATGCCCTGGATGATGAAGAATACCTGGTGGGGGTCCGGGCCGTGGCCGTCTGCCTGTCCCCTTTTTCCGGCCGGCTGCCGGCTTTGTGGGTGGTGGGATTCAAGGCCGGTATGCCCGACGATCAGATGCCGCGTATCATCGAGCAGACCCTGGCGGCGGCCCGCCGTATCAACCACGCCCTGCACTGATGAAGTGATGCCGGCCGACATTTACGGCGACTGACCGCATTAATTTTCTCTCACTTTCCTTAGTCCGGCTCAGTGGCGGCAGGATATTTTTCCGTAAACAGTTTCTCCGCCCGGGCATTTCCGATCAGCACCAGTTCATCTCCCTTTTCCAGGACAATGGCGGGGTCGGGGTTGATGGCCAGGCGGTCCCCTTTTTTCACCGCCACCACGCTGCACCCGGTTTTCTCACGGATTTTCACGTCCCGCAGCACCATGTTTTCCAGCCGGGGACTCAGGGCCATGCGGAACACGTTCAACCCTTCCGACAGCATAAGCACCTTCTGGGGCTGGATCAGGTTCATGATGGTGGTGGTGAGCAGTGAGCTGAACGACATCACCAGGTTGGCGCCGGCCCGGTGCAGGGTATTGATATTCCGGTCCAGGCTGGCCCGGCTGATGATCTGGACATCCGGCCGCAGACGCCGGCAGTAGATGGTGAGATAGATGTTCAGGCTGTCGTCATGGGTGGTGATGATGATGGACGGTGCGGTTTCGATACCGGCCTGGATCAGAATGTTGCGGTCCCCGGCGCTGCCGTGGATGAAGTTCCCATGTTTTTCAGCAATGCCCGGCCTTTTTTCCACCACCCGGAAGTCGATTCCCCGCTTCTCCAGGGCATCGGCCACGGCCTGACCCACCCGGCCTCCGCCCAGCACCACCACGGGGCCGTCCGATACGTTTCCGTTTTTATCCGTTTCCCGGGCAATGGTGCGGTCAAATTGTTCCAGCTGCTCCCGGGTGCCGGCAAGGACCAGAACGGTGGTTTCCGCAATCCGGGTGTCTGCCGTGGGAATCTGGAACATACCCTGCTCCCAGACTCCCACCGCGGTCACGCCGCATTTTTCCCGCAGCCGGCTTTCCGCCATGGTTTTGTCCTGAAGCCAGGTACGCATGGCCGGGACTTCCGCGATGAGCAGTTCATCGAACCGCCCGACAATGTTGGACTGCATTTTGACTCCCAGGACCCGCCGTGACAGGGCCCGGCCCAGCATCCGGGTGAACTGGAACACATGGGTGCTGCCGGCCAGCTTCAGGATGTCCAGGGAGTCATCCAGATCAGCATTGGTCACGGTGATCACCTGGTCGCTGATTTCCCGGATAGTATAGATGATGTTGGTGCTGGTGATATCATCGTTCAACACCACCACCATGGCGGCCTGATCGATATTCAGGCGCCGGTAGGTCTCCGGGTCGTCCTGCTCCCCCACCACCACCCGGTATCCCCGGTCATGCAGGTCCAGGGCCTGCTGGAGCTCCGGAGTCAGTACCACATAGGTGATGCCGTATTGTCCGAGTTTTTCGATGAGCGTGACCGCCACCGCATCAAAATGGGTGAGGATCACATGGCCGGCCGTGGTTTCCGGAATGGATCTGGGGGCCCTGGATTTATTCTGTTCCTCCAGCCAGGGGGCGTAAAAAAACTGGATAAATGTGAACGGCAGCATCACCAGCAGAAATACGATGCCGCTGAACAGCACCACAACGGAAAACAGACGTCCCACATCACTGTGAAAGGTGATGTCCCCGAACCCCAGGGTGGACATGGTGGTCAAAGTCCAGTAAAATCCGGTGATCCAGGAATATTCCCGGCCTTCATACAGCATGAGCATATGAAACAGCACGGAAAACAGCACAAACAGAAAAATCAGCATCAATGCGAACTTCAGAAGAATCCAGCCGTTGCTCCGGCTGCCGCCGGTTTTAAGCAGCAATGTCAGCTGGGTTGCCATGGTTTTCAACATCGCACCTTCCTTTTCGCTGAAACCAAACAGGGGACCAGGAATAATCTCCTGGTCCCCTGGTCATTTCCGTGGTAGGCACGAGCGGACTTGAACCGCTGACTTCTACCGTGTCGAGGTAGCACTCTACCAACTGAGTTACGCGCCTGCAATGATCCGAATCTTTTACCAGACCCGGAGATTCATGTCAAGGAAAACCACTGGATCATTCGTGTGTTTTTTCACTGTCAGACTCCGGGACTGTTGAAGTACGGGTTTCGTAGGTGTTTACACCGTCAATAAACCGGATTCTCACCAAGGTGTCCGTCAGTTCCACGATTTCAATCCCGAATCCATCGAATGTCGTGAGCATGATCCGCTGGGCGAACCGCTCGGGGCTGCCCTTATAGACCATCTCCATGACCGCCTGGTCCGATCCGATTTCCCGGGGCTGGACATTCTCGATCTCCCGGATTTCAGCAAACCTTTTTTTCAAGGCAATGAACCGCGGAAGAAACCCGTTTCCTTCGATCCGGACATCAAATGTGGTTTCCTTTCTCTGTTTCCGTGCCCAGACCGCGTCAAGCCGGACCGTCAGGTCCTCCGCCGCCGCACGGGCGGCCAGATCGATGGCCCGGATATCCCCGGGCTGATCAGTATCGGCTTTGGCTGCTGCCTGATGATCAACCGATGCCACCGATTCTCCGGTGGCCGCATCCAGTACCTCCAGATGGATGACCCCATCAAATATTTTTTCCCCCCCCATGCGGTTGATGGATTCAGAAGCACCGGCCCGGCCCAGCACAACCAGATCCGCACCCATCTCTTTTGCCAGGTCCACGGCCGCAGCAGGGTCGTAAATGGATTGGAAGCGGATCCCGTAAGCCCTGGGATCCGGACGTTCCGGTCCTGTTCCCAGCACATGGAACCGCTTTTCCAGCAGCTTGTCCGTGATCCGGATTTCCGCATGAGAAAAATAGGGTTCCGGATGATTGCCCCACCAGTACCGGACCAGCGGCTCCCGGGACGTCTGTTCGGCAATGAGCAGCAGAATTCCGGGACGGTCCGCATCCGGTTCAAGAATACCGGCCTCTGCCAGGACCTGCTCCAGCATGCCTGTATGCACACGGGATTCCACCCCCACCAGGACGGTGTCCTGACGAGTCACCTCTGCCAGAACCCGGTAGGTGACGATAAACTCCTCAGCCGCCGGCAGAATCCGGGTGTGCAGAAATTCCAGGTTGGCGGCAAACACCCGGGGGGACACCGTCCGGGCATAAACCTGGGCCACCGCCTGCGTAAGCGCTGCGGAAACCGCCTTTTGCCGGGCTGTGGCCGTATCCCCGTCTGCCAGGGACTGAACTCCGGTGGTCAATAACTGCAGGTCACCGGTTCCGGATGCCGCGCCTCCCGGGCCTGGCAGCAGCAATGCCAGAATGGCGGCCCAGACAAACACCTTTTTTCTGATATCCATGATCACACCTTTCTGTGGACGGCATAATTTGCGATTAACGTTAAAACGGTCTTTGAAGCGGATGCATTGAATTGCGCCAGGGCCTGCTCCGCCTTTGCCACATATTCCCGGGCTTTTGCCTGAGTATAGGCAATCCCGTTGAGAGATACAAGTTTTTCCTTGAGGGACTGGAACCGGTCCGGATCAAACCGCGGTTGGGCCAGCATCTGTTCCATCCATTCCCGCTCTCCGGCGCCGGCCTGGGCCAGGCCGTGAATCATGGGCAGTGTCAGCTTGCCTTCCCGCAGGTCCGCACCCGGATTTTTTCCCAGCTGGTCTGCGGTGGCGGTATAATCCAGAAGGTCATCCGCCATCTGAAAGGCCATGCCCACATGATATCCGAAATCCGCCAGTGCATTCTCTCTTTCTTCGGACGCTTGCGCCAGGATGGCCCCGCACCGGCAGGCCCCCTGGATCAGTACCGCGGTTTTGCGCTCGATGATGGTCATGTACTGGGCTTCGGTGAGATCGATGCGGCCTTTTTTCTCCAGCTGGTCGATCTCGCCTTCCGACATCTCCCGGGTGATGTCCGCCACCACCGAGATCACCCGGGGCTTGCCGGTCCGGGCCGCGATATCCAGGGCCCGGGCCAGCAGAAAATCACCGGTCAGCACCACCTGGGCCGCCGGCCACCTTGTATGGGCCGCCTCCCTTCCCCGCCGCATGGCCGCCCCGTCCACCACATCATCATGCAGCAGGGTGGCCGCGTGAAGGTATTCAAACATGGTGGAGAACAGCACCTCCTGCCCGCCGCCGTACCCGCACATCCGGGCCGCATGGATGAACAGCAGGGGCCGCAGCCGCTTGCCGCCGCTGAACAGAAGATGGGAAGCGATCTGTTTCACCAGGTCCAGGCGGGGGGCCAGGTTGTCTTCCAGGGCCTGCTCCACCTGCGCCAGGTCCGGTGTGACCCGCTCGATAATCCGTGCCTTCAAGTCTGCATTCATACCTTCTCCCCGGCGATATCATATTCATACCCGTCGGTTATCTTTACCTGAACCATGGTCCCGGTGGCAAGTCCTTCGGAATAAACAAAGGTGACCCCGTCCACTTCCGGGGCCTGGAACATGGTCCGGCCGGTGAACAGGCCCGGCTCCGGATTTTCCTCCACCAGCACCGTATAGGTCTTTCCCACATGGTTCTGGTTGATCTGTGCCGAAATGTCCGCCTGAACCGCCATCAGGGTATCATGGCGCACCTGGGCGATTTCATCCGGCACATGTCCCTTCAAGGCATGGGACGGCAGATCATCGGCATCGGAATAGGTGAACACGCCCAGGTGATCGAACCGGATCTCCCGGACAAACGCCAGCAGGGCATGGAACATCGCATCGGTCTCCCCGGGAAAGCCGGTGATCACGGTGGTGCGCAGCGCCGCACCCGGATCGGTTTCCCGGATCATGGCAAACAGGTCCCTGAGGTGTTCCCGGGTATAGGGCCGGCCCATGCGCCGCAGCATCGTGGTGTCCGCGTGCTGGATGGGCACGTCATAATAGGCGCAGATATTGTCGTGGGCCGTGACGGTGTCGACGATCTGCCGGGTCAGGGATTCGGGATGAGTGTACAGCATCCGGATCCACACATCCGGGTTCACGGCGGACAGGGTCCGGGACAGGGTTTTCAGCACCTCGGCCAACCCGGTGCCGGCTGATAGATCCCGGCCGTAATCCGTGGTGTTTTCCGCAGTAAGAATGATCTCTTTGACTCCTTTTTTTGCCAGCATCAGGGCATCGGCGCAGATATCCGCCACGGGCCGGGACCGCTGACGGCCCCGCAGGGTAGGAATGATGCAGTAGGTGCAGTGCCGGTTACAGCCTTCCGACACCTTGACAAAGGCATGGGGGGTCCGGGGCAGGGCCCGGTCCACGGACAGGTCGGCAAACGGGCGGACATTGGGGTCCGGAAAAAGGGTCAGACGGGATATGGCCCGGTTTTCCACCGCCTCCACAATCTGTTCGCACGCCCCGGTCCCCAGGAACGCATCCACCTCGGGCAGACTTTCGGTCAGGTTTGGGTCATCCTTGTACCGCTGGGCCAGGCACCCGGTCACGATGAGGCGGCGGCACACACCGCTCTGCTTGTACACCGCCATCTCGAGAATGGTGTCCACGGCCTCGTCCGCGGCGGACTCGATAAACCCGCATGTGTTCACCACGATGACATCGGCTTCGGCCGGATCATCGGTCCGGGTGTGCCCGGCGGCCAGAAGTCTGCCCAGCATCACTTCACTGTCCACCTGGTTCCGGGAACACCCCAGGGTTTCAAAATACAGGATCATATGGCTTTGGCCATCAGATCCCCCATCAGTTTGGAGAACCGGGACGGATTGTCCAGTTTGCCGCCTTCACTGATCACGGCGATGTCGAACAGCAGGTCCGCGTAATCGGTGAGCACCGGGTTGGTGGTGTCGGTCTCAAAGATCTGTTTGATCTTTTCCATGACCGGGTGGTTGACATTCACCTCCATGACCCGTTTCTGTTCCGGGGTTTTCTGGCCCGAGGCCTTGAGGATCTTTTCCATGTAGGCGCTCATGCCCCAGTCATCCCCGGACAGGCAGGAAACCGAATCTTTCAGCCGGTTGGACACCACCACATCCTTGACCCGGGATTCCAGCTTGCCTTTGAGAAAGGACAGCAGAGCAGAATAGGCGTTCTTTTTCTCGTCATCCACCTTTTCCACGTCCAGGTCCCCTTTTTCCGCGCTCTTGAGCTTTTTCTCCTTGTATTCGGTCAGGGACTGGGTCACCCATTCGTCAATGGGATCCACCATGAGCAGGACTTCGTAATCCCTGGCCTTCAGGGCTTCCAGCAGCGGGGAGTTCATCAGGGAGGTCAGGTTCTCGCCGGTGAGATAGTAAATCTCCTTCTGATCTTCCTTCATGTTTTCGATGTACTGGTCCAGGGTCACGTACTTGCCGTCGGATTTGGTGGTTTTGTACCGCAAAAGGGCCGCGATCCGCTCCTTGTTCCCGAAGTCGGTGGGAATGCCGGCTTTCAGGGCCTGGCCGAATTCGTTGTAGAACTCCTCGTATTTTTCCGCATCCATCTCCTCTAAGGTGGTGAAAATCCGCTTCACTAGGTTCTTGCGGATGTTTCTCACCAGCCGGTCCTCCTGGAGAATCTCCCGGCTCACGTTCAGGTTCAGGTCCGGCGCATCCACCACCCCCTGGACAAATCCCAGGTAGTCGGGCAAGAGCTCCTTGCAGTCATCCATGATGAACACCCGCTTGCAATACAGCTGCATGCCGTGCTTGCGCTCGGGCCGGAACAGGTCGAACGGGGCCTTGGACGGGATGTACATGAGCACGTCATATTCGGTGACCCCTTCGAACCGGTTGTGGATCACGGCCAGGGGTTTGTCCCAGTTGTGGCTGATATGCTTGTAGAACTCCTCATGCTCCTCTTCGCTCACCTCATCTTTGGGTTTGGCCCAGATCGCTTTCATGGAGTTGAGGGTCTCGTCTTTTCTCACCTTGCGGAAGGTGTCGCCGATGGGATTACCCTCTTTGTCCTTGATGATCTCGTTTTCCGGGATGGGTTCGCTTTTTTCCACGTTCATGATCACCGGATAGGTCACGAAATCGGAATGTTTTTTCACGATATGCCGGATCTTGTATTCATCCGTGAAATCCTGGTCATCTTCTTCCGGTTCTTTCAGGAACAGGGTGATGGTGGTGCCCCGGTCTTTTCTGTCGGTTTCCTCGATGGTGTAGGTCCCCTGGCCGTCCGATTCCCACCGGACCCCCTTGACCGCCCCCGCAGCTCTGGTTTCCAGGCAGATTCTGTCGGCCACGATGAACGCGGAATAGAACCCCACCCCGAACTGGCCGATCAGTTCCGGGGTCAGGGCCGCTTCCTGCTTGGATTTTTCCAGGGCTTCCATGAACGCGGCCGTACCGGACTTGGCAATGGTGCCGATGTTCTCGTTCACCTCGTCAAAGGTCATGCCGATGCCGTTGTCCGTGATGGTGAAGGTCTTTTTTTCCGGGTCCACGGCCAGGCGGATGTGGTAATCGTTATCGTCGCTGAACAGGTCCGGTTCAGTCTGCTCTTTGAACCGGGCCTTGTCAATGGCATCCGAGGCATTGGATATCAGTTCTCTGACAAAAATCTCCTTGTTGGAATACAAGGAATTGATGATCAGGCGCAGCAGCTGCTGCACTTCGGTTTTAAACTGGTGTGTCTGTTTCTCTCCCATGGTTGCTCCTGTTTTGATTTCAATCAATTCAATAGTTCCGGTTTACAATAATTTTTCATAATAATTGTCGCAAAAACCGGATTGTCAAGGGCACGGGCCGACAGATCCGCCTGCGGTCCGCCCGGGGGTGTCAGGCCCTGCTTTTTTGATATTTCTTGTGTGCGTTACAGGACATGTCAAAAAAGCAGGGCCTGAAAAACCGGGGCCTGACCCCGGAAGCTGCCCCGAAAAAAACCGGCTTGCCATTCCCGGCCAAAGATATTACAGTGCCCGGGATATCTTCATCCATCAGAATTCAAGGAGCGTTTCCATGGAACAAAAGGCGTTTCAGGATTATTACCCGGAAGAGTTCAGCTATTGTTATGGCTGCGGCCGGCACAACGACCATGGTCATCAGATCAAAAGTTTCTGGGACGGAGAGGAAAGCGTGGCGGTTTTTGAACCCGAACCCTACCACATAGCTATTCCAGGATTTGTCTACGGCGGATTGATCGCCTCTCTGGTGGACTGCCACGGCACGGGCACGGCATCGGCCGCCATGTACAGAAAAGAAGGCCGGGCCATGGACACCGAACCGGCCCTGCGGTTCGTCACCGGCTCCCTGCACGTGGATTTTCTGGCCCCGACCCCCTTGGGGGTGCCCCTGGAACTGCGGGGGAAGGTGGCGGAAACCGGGTCCAAAAAAGTGGTGGTGGATATCCGGGTGTCGGCCAAGGGCACCCTGTGCGCCAAAGGCCGGGTCATTGCCGTGAAAATGCCGGACACCATGGCGGCAAAAAAACAATAGGAGAGAACCAGGGAGATTACGCCCTATATATTCATCATGCCCGGTGTCAGCAAACAAACGGTCTTCATCCGCCTGGTCATCTGTGTGTTCCTGTGGGTTTTGTCCGGCCACTTCTGTCCGGTCCCTGCCGCACAGGCACCGGATTCCCTGACCATTGATTTGACCGGAGAGGAAAAAGCTTTTATTGAAAGGCATCCCGTGATCCGGGTGAGCAACGAAATGGACTGGCCTCCGTTCGACTTTGCCGTGGGCAGCCAGCCCTTCGGCCTGAGTATCGATGTGATGACCCTTTTAGGGATACGGCTGGGCATCAAATTCGAGTACATCAACGGGTACCGGTGGAACGAGCTGGTCACCCTGTTCCGTGAAAAAAAGCTGGACCTGCTTCAATCCGCATACAGAACACCTGAGCGGGAACAGTTCGGCCGGTTCACCTCTCCTTATTACAAGGACAAGACCGTGTTCGTGGTGTCCTCCCATTCGCCCGGCGTATCCGACATCACGGACCTGGCCGAAAAAATCGTGGCCATTCCCAAAGGATGGGCCTATGAAACCTATCTGGCCGATCATTATCCCGACATCCAGGTTTTGACCGTCAAAAACACGGAAGACGCGTTTCATGCCGTGATGAACCAGAAGGCGGATGCCGCCATCGAACTGTCCGCCGTGGCCCGGTACCTGATCAAAAAAAATTATCTCGCCGGCCTGAAAATCTCAGGCTGGTTCAACGAATATGACAACAATGACCAGAAAGCCCTGCACATTATGGTCCGGCCCGACTGGCCCATCCTGCACCAAATGCTGGAAAAGGCGCTTTTAACCCTCACGCCCGGGGATATCGCGACCCTGGAATACAAATGGCTGGGAGAAATCCGGCCCGGAATCGACGGGTCTCTGAATCTGACGCCGGAAGAAAAAGCGTTTCTGGACACCCACCCCAAGATCCGGGTGGCCAGCGAGCTGGACTGGCCTCCGTTCGACTTTTTGAAAAACGGGGAGCCGGCCGGGTTTGCCATCGATTATGTCCGGCTCATGGCTGAAATCACAGGCCTCGATCTTGAATTTATCAACGGCTACACCTGGACCCAACTGCTGGAAAAAGGCCGGCAAAAAGAGATCGACCTGTTTCCGGGGTTGTGGAAAAGTCCGGACCGGGAAGAATTTCTGGCATTTACCCGCCCCTACATCCACCTGATCAAGGTACTGGTTACCCGAAAAGACGAACCACCGGTCCATTCCCTGGCAGACATGAAACACCGGAAAATCGCCCTGCCGGCCGGATACACCCTCACCGAAACGGTCATGGACCAGCATCCGGGCCTGGATTATGTCATGGTCAAAAACCCGGCCGAAGGTATCAAACTGGTATCGCTGGGACGGGCCGACGGATTTGTCGGGTCCCTGGGCATTGTCAACTATCTCATCAAACAGCAGTTCATCAACAATGTCAAGGTGGCTGCGGAAATCGAACTGGATCAGGACCTTCCGCTGTATATGGCCGTCAGAAAGGACTGGGAACTCCTTGCTTCGATCCTTGACAAGGCCATGACCCAGGTGGACCCGCTGCAGTATGATGCCATTGTCGAAAAATGGATCGGCACCATGGACCAGGGCGGTGAACTGGCCACTCTCACCCGGGAGGAAAAAGCCTATCTGGATGCTAAAAAACGGATCACCCTGTGTGTCCAAACCGATGCCCCGCCGTTTGAATTCCTGGACGGCAACGGCCAATACCGCGGCATTGTGGCGGATTTCTACCAGGTGATGAGCCGGAAAATCGGGGTACCCATCCAGGTTTACGACAAGGGTGCCGACGCCGGCGGATGTGACATCACGGCCGTGATGACAGGCAATGAGCCGGACCCGTCCATCATGCAGCCCGGGTCTGCCTATGCCGGCTATCCCCTGGTCATTGCCACGGACCGGAATGCCCTGTATATCAACACCCTGGATGCGGTCGGCGAAAAACCCGTTGCCGTGAACACCCGGGCCCCGTTCTACACGGACATTCAGACCCGGTATCCGGATGTGAATGTCAGCCCTGTGGACTCGGTGGCCCAGGGATTGAAAAAGGTTCACAAAGGCGAGGTGTTCGGCCTGGTGGACACGGCCCCGGCCATCGGGCATCATATTCAGGAAAACAATCTGTTCGATCTGAAAATCTCAGGGGAACTGCCCTACCAGGTCCACCTTCAGCCCGGCATCCGGGCGGATGATCCCGTATTGTTTCAGATTGTGGAAAAAGCGGTTCACTCCCTGACCCCGGATGAAAAAAAGCAGATTTTCCAGAACTGGATGACCGTCAATTATGAGCAGGGGATTGATTACACCCTGTTGTGGCAAATTCTGCTGGCCGTCGGTCTCATCGGCTGCTTTGCCGTGTACCGCCACATCTCCGTCACCCGTTACAATGTCAGACTGGGCCGCCTGAACCGGGAACTGGTTGCAGCCAACAAAAAGCTGGAGGCCATCTCCTACCTGGACGGGCTCACCGGCATTCCCAACCGGCGAAAATTTGACGAAATCCTGGAAACCGAGTGGAAGCGGTGCGAACGGAATCAACTGCCCCTGACCCTGCTGATGATCGACATTGACTATTTCAAACCGTTCAATGACCGGTACGGCCATCTGGAAGGCGATGACTGTCTGAAAAAGGTGGCTCAGACCCTTGAAACGCTCCTGCGCCGTCCCGGTGATTTCGTGGCCCGTTACGGCGGCGAAGAGTTCGGCATCGTGCTGCCGGGCATCGATGCCGCCGGCAGTGACTCCCTGGCCCGAAAAATCCTGGAGTCCGTTCAGGCCCTGAAAATCCCCAACCAGGACTCGGATGTGTCAGACTGCCTCACCGTGAGCCTCGGCGGCATCAGCACGGTTCCCTCCCGGTCAATGCCTGCCAAATGGTTCATCAACAAGGCGGACCAGCTGCTCTACCGGGCCAAGGAAAACGGCCGGAACCAGTACCGGCTGGAGGCTCTGTAAATCAACGGGTTCAAACAGGTGATCTCAGACTCAAAATATTTGAAAACCGGGGAATGAATGCAAAACCAGACAACAGACATGGAAATCCGCTGGGCAAAACAGCTGCAAAAAGAACATGGCGACATCTGTTATCAGCAAAGGGTTTCCCTGCCCACGCCCGTGGTCGCCATCGTTGAGGGGAGAAACCGCCTGGGCTACTGGACCCCGTCCAACCAGACCATTTCCATTTCCAGGTATCTCATCGAAACCAATCCCTGGGAAATCGTGCTGGAAATATTCAAACATGAAATGGCCCATCAATATGTCAGCGAATATTTCGAAAACGCGGACGTTCACGGAAAAGAATTTAAAACCGCCTGTAAAATTCTGGGGGTCCATCCGGCGTTTTCGGGATTCGGGAGCCCCCGGAAAGAACATCTGGCCGCCTTTGAAGGCACCCTGCCGGAAAAGGCACAGACCCTGTTGAGACGGGTTGAAAAACTGCTGGCACTGGGACAGTCCGACAATGAAGCCGAAGCCCGGGCCGCATCCAGGAAAGCCGGTTATCTGCTGAACAAATACAATCTGGACCGGATTGCCAAACAGGGCATCGATGCGTCTGATATCAGATATCTGTATCTCAGGACCGGAAAAAAACGTATGGAAACCATTGAAAAGCTGATCCTGGGTTTTCTGGAGAAATTCTATTTTGTCGATTGTGTGATCACCACCGTCTATGATGCCCAAACCGATGAAGAATACAAAGCCGGGGTCTTGATCGGCAAAAAAGAAGCCCTGGTGGTGGCTGAATATGTATACCGGTTTCTGTTGAATACATCCAGGGCGTTGTGGCAGGATTTCCGGAAAAACCATGCCGGCCGGCGCACCGGCAAAGTGGCGTTTGATTCAGGATTCATGAAAGGCATCCGGTCCAACCATGAAATGATGTTCAAAGCGCACGATGACGCCGCAGCCCCCGGCGACTCCTTTCTGCCCGTCGCAGCGGTCAAGGCGCTGCTGGTCCGGTGCCGGGCTGAAAACAACGCTGAAAAACTGCGGCTGTTTCCCCGGTTGAAAAAGGACCGGACCTCTTTCCAGATGGATGAAACCGCGTTCCGCCAGGGCATGGAACAGGGCCGAAAAACCCATATCCACCGGCCGGTGGAACATAAAACCAACGGGATCACCGCATTGCTGAACCGGTAAACCAGATCCGCCGTGACCGGAACCAGTTTTAGAAGTTGATCTGAAAACTGCCCGATGTTATTATGTACAAATCGGAACCTTGAAAAAATCAACCTGCAAATGCTGGAGCCAATGCTTTTATACCGATTAAGTTAAGCGGGTTTACGTATGCCGGAAATAAGCCGATTTCTTGGGATCATCACGATGTACTTTGATGAGCACAATCCACCTCATTTTCATGTAAGGTACAACGAATATAGAGCGTCAATGGATATTCTCACCCTCAATATCATTGCCGGAGCACTTCCGGCAAAGGTACGGGGACTAGTGGAAGAATGGGGAGAACTCCATCAAAATGAACTTCTGACCATATGGAATACAAAAGAATTTCATCCAATCAAACCGTTGGTTTAAACGGGAGGAGAATCGACATGGATTCCGTCTATTTATTAGAAGCGCGATATGTCAAAGATTTTAAGGTGTTTTTAACGTTCAACACGGGTGAGGCAGGAGAGGTTGATTTAAAGGAAACAATTTTCAAATATAAAATTGCTGAATCCCTGCGTGACCCGGAAGCATTTGCGAAATTCTACCTTGACTCATGGCCCACTCTGGCCTGGGAATGTGGTTTTGATATTGCGCCTGAATCACTCTATTTCATGGCTACCGGCAAACCAAAAATAGAACCTACTTCGGTCGCATAACGAATGTATACTGGAAAGCAGATTCATTTCAACACATCCCATTCTTTTTCATCCACAACCGGTTCCAGATTGAACGGCAATGGTGCCCGATATAGGTTACCGTTCCGAAACTCCAAGCTTTCTGAGTATCTTTTCCAGCGGACAGAAGCCCGTAAATCCGGACTGAGTGAGATTTAACCCGACAAAAAGTGTCAAAGCAAACCACCACGGCGAGTGAAGCAGCCCAAGTAATGCACTGATCGTCACCATCAGTCCCGGTATGATTCTCATTAACTTCTTAACCGTCATATTTTCCTCTTGTTTTCTATAAAAATTTAAAAATTGATCAAGTAAATAAAACTATTTGGATTTAAACCATTTTTCAATCAAAAAACAAGCATTTTTGTTTTTCAAGCCATGCCAGACCCGGATGAATGGTGAAGGCCTTCCGTTGAAAAAACCGCGTCTCTTTCTCGGCAATGGGACAACAATTGTTTGAAACAGCTGTTTTTCGTAAGCAGGGATTCCGTTTGGGGGATCACGGAGAAAAAAGCCCTGCTGCCGACGATGACCAGCTTTTTCCTGGCCCGGGTCATGGCGACGTTGAGCCGGTTGGGACTGTTCAGAAATTCGCTGGTCAGGTGATCCGGGTCTGACGCGGTCAACCCGAAGAAGATGATGTCCCGCTCCGTGCCCTGAGCTCTTTCCACGGTGTCCACCAGGGGGAGTGAAAAACCCTTTGACGTCAGACCCCCGTCTGAGAGCATTCCTTTCCGGGCCGGACCTGTCTCTGTGATCATCTTTGAAAGCCGTTTGAGGATCTCGTTGTTCTGGGTCCGGTGGGGGGTGATGATGGCCATCCGGTCCGGGGAAACCCCGTGGCCGCATATCAGGCGGCAGGCCAGTGCGGCCAGGAGATCCGCCTCTTCATCGGACTGCTGGGAACATCCCTGGTGGCCGGTCAGGATCAGTGTGACCGGTTTTTCCGGATCCAGGATATGGTCAACCCACCGGTTGTCACCCAGGGAATCATGAAAGCCTTCCCTGACAGGCGCCAGGTAAAGCCTTGCCCGGTCCACCTCCGGAGCCGGGGCAAGGACCTTCCCATACCAGATTCTGGAAGGAAACTCGCAGATTTCCCGGTTCATCCGATAGGTGGTGTCCAGGGTGACCCGGTGACATACCGGATACTGGTTTCGGGTATGGGTCAGAATGGAATGGTTGAAAGTCACCCCGCCCCCCGGGTTTTCCCCATCCCTTGAATCGTCATAGGTTCCCTGGACAATGGGGGACAGCTGGTGTTCATCCCCCAGAAACAGAAAATTCCCTCTGCCGTAAATCAGGCTGAGCAGGGCCTGGGGCACCGGCACCTGGGAGGCTTCATCAAAAATGATCCAGTCAAGAGCCAGCGGGAATCCCTGGTCTTTGCTCTTGAAAAGCGAATAAAACCCGTATCCGGTGGCGCCCAGGATCAGCCAGGGCCGGGATGGAAGATCGCCTGCATCCTGTACATATTCCACTGTCGGCACAGGCCGTCCGTCAATCCGTTCTTTTTCTTCCCCAGAGATTCCGGTAGCGGATAGATCCGTTCCCGAAGACCTGTTTTCTCCCCATTTCACACAATGTCCCGGAAAACTTCCGGCCAGATACCTGTCCGCCAGCTGCACCACCTTTTTCAGCACCGTGTCAATGGCCTGGTGGGTCAGGGCTGTAATCCCGATGCGAAGCGGTCTGCCGGCATCATGGGCTGCCAGTATCAGAGCGATGATGATCCAGCCCAGAAGATGGGTTTTTCCGGTACCGGGCGGTCCCTGGATCAGGCCGGTCCGGTACTGAAACGGCAGGACCAGGGCCTGCTGCTGGGCAGGGTTCAGCCCGCGGTCATCCCGGGCCAGCCATTGTTTCACCCAGTCAAGGTCGGTTGCGGGCTGTCTTTGGAGCGCATCGCCTGCCAGCAGGCGCCGGACATGGTAGTGTTTTTCATCGGAAAACAGGGCCGTGGCGGCATGGATCATCTTGTCCCGGTTCCAGTCCTCCATGTCCTCTTCAAGGGAATAGAACAGCTCCTTCCGGCACGTCAGCCGGCCGGACCGGGAAACAAGCCCTACCTCTCCGTCAGCCATATCATATTTTGCCAGAATAACGGGAAATCCGCCCTGGATATCGGCCATGCCGTGAGGCACCAGCTTGAGAAAATCCCCCTGGCGGAATTTGGCCGGAAGGGTTCGGGGAGACAGTTTGAACAGATGGAGAAACCGCCCGTCGTGGTCCAGGCAGGCATGAAGAAATGTCAGAAATCCCAGGGACCGGAACCGCTGCATCCGTTCTTCAAGTGGCTGTTCCTGGAGCATCCGGATATCCGCGTCTTTCAACCGGTTTTCTTCCTGGATAAAGGCGATATAGGGCAGGGTCCGTTGATCTGTCCGGTCATTGGCCGGCCATTCCCGGACCCAGCCGCTTTCCAGACGCTGCATCGCTGTTTCAAAAACGTGCACCATCACGGCAAACCCCTGTGCCACCTCCCGGGCAGCCGGCTCCCCGCCGGGGGGACCGCTTTGGTGGAACAGGGTCAAAGAGGGTGTCAGGGTGTCTTGATATCCAAACACCCGGCCAAGGGTGTAAAAGGAGACGACCCCGGGCACGGGCAGGTAAAAATGGCTGAGCAGCACCTGTTTGAGATCTGTCCACGGCGAGGGCTGGGTATGCAGGAGAAAGGAACATAGATTATCCGGTGCCTTTCCGGCCCACTGAATCAGTATCCGGCGGGATTGGGAACCAAGATGGAAAATATGGGGTCCCTGGCCGGAATGGATACTGTCGTCCCAGTGCCGCGCCAGTTTTCCGGAAAACGTTTTCCATACCCGGCATCGCGCATCGTCGTTTTCCATGGTCCACACCCGGGATTCAAGCGTCTGCCGGGTATGCGGGTCCCACACCTGCCATCCCAGAACCCGGGGCTGCCCACTGAAACGCTCTGTTTCCACATGGATGAAAAAAATCCGGGAAAGGTTGGCCGGAAACAGATGGGTCTTTTTGCTGTGGAGCCGGATGCGGCCGGTTAAAAACGCCTGACACCATCCGGCCAGTTTGGCCCGCTGTCCCGGAGAAAGGCGGGATTTGATGTCCGAACGGCCGGTTTGACCGCCTTCAGCCATGGTTTCCAGTTCCCTGGCCGTCTTTTCCAGGGTGGTGCAGCCCATATCCCTGAGCGCCATCAGCTCTCCTTTGGTCAATGCAGGCAGAAACTGAATTTCTTCCCGGGAAAGGGCCTGGGTGTAACACCCGGCAAATCCGGAACAGGCCGGACACCGGGTTTGCAGCCGGTGGTCCGCATCAGCCGGACGGTCCGCCAGGATTTGGCCCAGGGTGTGGCACAGGCTGGGAAAAGCGGCCAAAAAAGGCGTTAAATCGAACATATGTTTCTTTCCGGCTGAAAAGGACCGGTCTCCCGGTTGTGGAGAGACAATAAATCCGCTGTGCGAGACGCGGGCCGGAATCCTTTGGTCTGTGATCATTTTTCCCAGGATCCGCGCATACACCGCCACCTGCCATTTCTGATGATACCGGGGGTCAGGGCTGCCCTTGATGTCCCCCACCTGAATCACCACCTGATGGCGGTTCCGGTCCGGACCGGTTTCCTCATCTACCGGTACCGGGGACAGCTTCAAAAGGTCCGGGATTCCCACCGCATCCATGCCGGGAAATTGCGGCACCAGCCCGTCCGTCCTGAGGCCGCACTGGGAAATCCACACCTGCCCTGATGCCGGTCCGTCTCCGGCAATGAGCTGAGCCACGGTTTCTTTCAACAGTTTCAGGCCCGCTGCCCAAACCGGATCACCCGGTCCTTCGGATGCCGGGGTGACCAAAACCTCCCCCTGTGCCGCAAGGGATGCCAGCATGGCCTGCTCATGGCGGCGTCCCTGGTCCCGGGCAAGGCCCATGAGACCGTCCGGATCCGGCGCCGGGTGGTCCAGGCCCAGGTATTTCAGACAGAAGCGGCGAGGGCACTGGTTGAAATAGATATAATCACTGACCATGGTGGCGGTCAGACGACAATCTGAATTGTAACAGGGACGCTGCCATCGGGGAGAGGAAAAAGAAGGGGTCTCCAGTGCCGGCATTTCCTGCTGCACCTTCTGTTTTTCTGCTTCCAGCAGGGAGGCGCAGGCATCCATCTCCCAGTCCGGGGAGTCATCCGCCCTTTTTTCATCCGGAGGTGGGCCGGCAAGGTCGGCCATGTCACCGGAAACGATATCTGAACGGGATGACCGATACCGGGCAAACACCTGGGCCACCCGCCGGTCATACAGAAAATCCGCGATTTCCGCCGCCATCAGAGATTTTGGCAGGGTCTTCCAGAAAACACTCACCGGCACCAGGCCACGGACCGCCCGGAAATGGGATCCGACCCAGGCCTGAAAAGCGATTTTCTCCACGGGGAGATCCAGGGTTTCAAACCGGACCCACCGGGAACACTCCACCCCGGTTTCAGTGGCCGTGACCCGGAGGTCTTCGTCCTGGAAAAAATCCCGGATGGCCCATTCCAGCACCAGGTTTGCGGCAGCGCCCAGAAAGGTGCAGAAATGGAACCGCGCATGGCTGCCGGGGACCACCTCGATACCGTTGGCCAGCTTCACGGGTCTGGCATAAACGGCCTGTTCCTGGCCCAGCAGTTGCCGAGTCCGGAACATCAGACCGCCATCTTCGGGCATGGCTCCGGCGGTGAGAATCCGTTTCATGGCCTGGGCCACTTCAAAGGACACCCGGGGGCCCAGCCCGGCCCAGACCAGGTCTTTGGCATTCTTTCCCGCCCAGGGCCGGGCCACCACCCTGCCGGGATCTCCCTCTTCCTGGATTTTCAGAATCTCCAGCCCCCGGCCCGAAAGCTGGACCCGGTCTCCCACATCCATCTGGGAGACGATGGACTGGGGAATGTCTGCCACGGGTTTTCCCGAAACCTCCAGAAGGTATTCCTTTTCCGCTTCCGGAAAATTTCCCCAGATCGTTCTGGCCAGAAAATGGTTCCGGTACTGCCAGCCGCCCCGGACCAGACCGGGACGCGGACAGGGCTTGAGCCAGCCCTTGTTTTCAAGGGACTCGAAAATGGCGGGCAGCCGCTGTTCCGGGTCCGGAAAAAGAGATTCCAGCGCATTCAGGGAGATCTCCTTTTTTTCATACAGGCAGGAGATCACCTGCTGGCTGAGGACACTTGGCAGTTCCTTGGGAACCGGTGCCTCGATGTTGCCTTTCCGCCCCAGCTCCAGAAGGGCCAGGAACCGGACCACCTGAATGCCGGCAGTGTCTCCGGAACAGATCCCCCAGAAATTGATGGCCCCTTCCCGGCGGTTGGCCCGGCCGATGCGCTGAAGAAAAGAGGACACCGACCCGGGGGGCTGAAACAGCAGGACCGCATCCACATCCCCCACATCGATCCCCAGTTCCAGGGTACTGGTGGCGATACACAAGGCATGGGGATGTTTCCGGAACCGGTCCTCGGCTTTTTTACGTTCCAGGGGTTTGAGATTGGAGTAGTGGAGTTCCGTGACCCCCCTAAACACCCCGGACCGGCCCAGAATCCCGGAAAGCCGGTCGCAGGCGGCCCGGCTGTTGCAGAAAAGCAGAATTTTGCGGTAGTGCCAGGCCTGGTACAGATCGTTGAGAAAATCGGTCATCTCGGCTTCGCCGTTTTTCAGGTGAATCAGGCGGGCGGAGATCCTGCGGCCGGTGCCGGCGTCAATGGATGTGGCCCCGGGTCTGAACTCAAAAAAAGCCGTCACTTCCCGGACCCGGGCAATGGTGGCGGACATGGCGATTTTCTGGACCGGGACCCGGGTTCTTCTGGACAGCCGGGTGAGCAGGCAGGCCAGGTGGCGGCCCCGGTACTGGTGGACCAGCTGATGGACCTCGTCGATAATGACCGTTCCCACCCGGGACAAAAACCGTTTCAGGCCTTTGTTGGCGCTTCCCAGCATCACGTCCAGGGACTCCGGGGTGGTGAACAGGATATCCGGCCGGTGCCGGCTGTCCCGCTTCAGGTCCCCGGTGCGCACCGCCAGGGTGAGTCCCAGGCGGTCGGCGATCACGGGGTCGAACCGCCGCACCAGGTCCTTTGCCAGGGCCCGGGTGGGAATGATATACAGAATTCCGTGGCGCCTGCCCGAAGTGATCACCCGCTCCAGGCAGGGGGCCAGCACGGCTTCGCTTTTGCCGGAACCTGTGGCGGCCTGGAGGATCAGGTCTTTGCCCGCCAGGATGGGCGGAATGACCTGCACCTGGACCGGGTGCAGGCGGGTGAAGGCCCCGTAAAAAGGCCGGAACGTGTTGGGCAGCAGCAGCAGTGGGTCAGGGGCCTGGGCCATGAAACTCAGCCGGACTGCCCCTGCTGCGCCAGGTCCAGGTAGTTGACCAGAACCCGCAGTTTCATGCGGGATTCGGCCCGGCCGTGCCTGGACAGGACCCGGGCGGCTTCCTGTTCCAGGCTCTCTTTGTCCGGTTCCCATGCATAGGCGTTGCCGTGGAGAATCACAAGCCTGTGGATCAGATCCTGCCAGTCCCGGGCCGACAGATCCTGGAGCGGGTGGATGTTGAGGTGCTGCTTCCAGGCTTTGTGGTAATTGCGCGCAAAGCAGGGAATCCGTTCCGGCGCGGGGGGATGGTTTTCCCGTCCCGGTGCTGCGGGGCTGCTTTTCCGTCCCCGGGGCGCCCGGGTCCGGTCATAGGGTTCGTCCGCCACCAGGGTGAAAAAATCATGGGTAAAGGCAAACACCGGGAAAAGCCCCTCGCTCCCTGTGTCGGGACAGATAATCTCATGGAGAAGTTCATAACTTTTGCTGCGGCTGGTGATGCGGGTCTGTGCGATGGATTCCCCCTCGTCGAACAGCACCATCCAGCCCCTGTATCCCATCGCCTTCAACAACCGGGCCAGTCCCTTGACAGCGGCCAGGTATTGGGCCGGATCATTGCAGACCAGGGAGTGGTCTTTGTAAAACGGCACCTGGCGGTAATGGCACACCGCCTGGATGCGGAAGGCGGGAATTTCTTTTCCCATGAGGGCGTTTTTCAGGAGCCATGGAAATTCCCGGGGTCTGAACCGGTTGTGTTTCTTGAGTTTCCGTTTACCAGGAGGCAGGTCCATGTTGGGCGATGCCATGGCAGCCAGAATGGCCCTGAACCGGTGGGGCATGTCCGCAGGGATGAGGTCTTGAAGGGTTCTGTCCCGGTTATCGGGTTGGTTCAGCCAGTGATCCGCTGCCTTTTTCCAGACATCTGCAAAGCTGTTCTGCCCGTCCGGGAAGGTCATGGCCCCCATCAACGCCCGGTACACCGTTTTGAAATCATGGAACGGGGTCTGCCTTGGGTCGAGGTTGATACTGCTGACCACGAAATTTTCAGCCAGGGCCCGCTGCTTCAGATAGGCAAGACTGTGGGATTTGCCCTGTCCATAGGCCCCGCAGATGCACACATGGCAGGGCCGACCCGTTTCAAGCCGTGCCACGCCCTGGTCGAACACCTGGTCCAGCTTTTGTTTGCCCGAGGTGAGCCATTGAACCCCTAACGGATCGAACAGCCCGTCCCTGATCCTTTCCACGGCCCGCCTCAGAGAAAAATTGTCCGTGCCGTTGACAAGGGCTCTGAACGACAAAGCATCCACAGGATTTGTCATGGCTTATGAATCCCAGGTCGGCTGCATCTGTTTCATTTTCTCCGCTTCCATCTGCTGCCGGGTTTCCACCATCTGGCGCGCCATGTCCATGTCCTTAGGAGACGTGCCCTGTTCCGCCAGGTCCAGGATGCTGATCAGCTGCTTGATGAACAGGCGGACCTCACTGATCACCCCCATCCGCTTCTGGCTGTCGCAGATCTGCTCCATCACGCTGTCCGTGACCATCTCTTCGGGATGCCAGCGGAAAGAGGTGCCGTGCAGGGTCCGCAAGGCCCGGCCCAGGTCCAGCAGTTCTTCGGTCTGGAGCGGGGTCTGGTGAAGGTCCACCAGCACGCCCCGATAGTTGAGGCGTTTTGCATCGCCGATGGACCGGACCCGGCTCCACAGAGCATCATAAGATTTAAACCCTTTTTCCGACAGCAGCACATCCGGAATGATGGAAAAAAACAGGTGCAGATACCGGGCCGTCTCGCTGTTGTCGATGAACAGCCGGACATTTTCATAGGCAGCATTGCGGATGGTTGTGCTCATGGTCACCACCGTCTCCATCTCGTCCATGAGCAGGATCAGCCCCTGGTGGCCGGTATGGCGCAGAAACAAAATCAGGGAGTTCATGAACTGCCGGGCATTGCCCTTGTTCAGAAACTCATAAATCTGGAAAGGTTTGAGTTCCTTTTTGGTGACCTTGCCCCCTTCAAACCAGTGCATGAGAATTTCATTGTCCGCATCCCGGCGGGCCTTGTCCTCCCCTTCCGCCAGGGGGTCAAACCGGTTGTGGACCAGGGCGGCCAGGGCATTGGCGAAACTGATGTCCATTCCCGGGATCTCTTTGAGCTGCCCGGCCAGGGCCTCGTATGATTGCCCGGGATCCGGTCCCTGTCCTTTGTCCGGGTCCTGTTCCAGCCGGTCCAGCCAGGCGGTCAGCAACGCCCGGATACCGGTCCCGGTGAAATTTCCCCTGAGCTGCCGGACAACGGCCTGGTAAACGGTTTCAAATTTATGAATGGGCACATCCCGTGTCAGAACCACAAAGGAGACGGCAAACCCCTTTTCCAGGGCCAGGTGCCGGACCACGGACATGAAATGGGTCTTTCCGTCCCCGTAATCCCCGCTGATGAACCGCACCTTGGCCCCGCCCTTTGCGATATAATTGTCCAGGTCGTCTTCGATGTAGGACAGCCACTTCTGCCGGCCCACGGTGAACACCGGGACGTACTCAACAGGCACGCTTCCCTTGCGCAGCTCCTCGATAATGGATCGGGCCTGGAACGGCTCTAACGCATCGAGCGCTTCCAGAGAAATCATGACGCGGATGCCTGTTTTTTATGAAAGGAGATGGCCGTGATCTGGCGCAGTTCTCCTTCCGGGTCCAGAAGCCACAGGGCCTTGTTCCGCCCCGGGGTGAGCTGGAGATCATATCCGTCCGAGGTCCCCCCGGTATCGGACTGAAAATAGCGCCACAGGTCCACGGAGAACTGATCCTGGCTGTACCCCCTGAATTTACCCTTGTCCATGTTCTGGAAAAACGTTTTGGGCTGAAGAGAAATCACATAGGCCAGGTAAAAGGTCTGCATGGGCACGGGCCGTCCGGCCGGCAGGTCCTCTTTTTCCAGGATCTCCAGGTAGACCCGGCACAGGGAATCGATGAACTGCACGGGATCATAGGGGGAATCGTACAGCTGTTTTTTCAGCCGGAGCACTGCGGTGAGGATCCGCCGGGGATCGATGGATTTGAGCACCTTTTTGTTGATTTTGGTGGTGCGGCTGCTGAAATCGATCTCCCCGTCAATGCCTTTCAACACGGTAAACCTCGGAAAATCCATCTCCATGGGCAGCCCGGCCTCTTCGCACTGCCGGGTCAGATCCTCGATCAGATCCATTCGGTAGCGTTCCACCTGTTCGTGGGCATAGGCCCCCAGGGCCTCGAACACAGGCCCGCAGGATGCCAGGACCTCATCCCGGCAGATCTCCTCCGCCGGTTTACTTCGGAGCAGTTCATCCAGGCGGAGAAAATCATCCCGTCCCGCGCACCGGATGCACAGCTGGATAAAATCCGCTTTTTTCTGTTTCTGGTTCAGATCTCTTTGAAAGGGCTGGACGATCTGTTTCAGGTTTTCCTGAACACCTTCAAGAAATTCATTGGATTCCGGCATCTGATTTTCCTTTGCAGTTTCAATATTTTAATCAGCCCTGTTTTACACACCTGCCGGAAAAATTTCAATACCATCAAACCGCCTTTTCCGGATCCGCTGCACCAAAGGCCGGTGGGGACAATCTTTTTCATTTGAGAAAAAGCTCTACAAAACGGGCACATCGCGGGAGCGGCGAGACGTCTGCCGCCCTGGCATGCAGTGTTCGCCATCACAAAACCGGGTTGCGAAGCTGCGTGTTGTCGGTTATACTTCAATAGAATCAAGATAACGGCGAGGTGGACTGATATGACAGCTATAACCGAGAGAATGCTCAATGATGCGTTGGCCCTGCCACCCATTGAACGGGCTGAGTTAATTCAACGCCTTTTACAGAGTTTCGATGAAAGCATGGACAATCATATCGATACGGCTTGGACAGAAGAGGTTGAATCCAGGATCGACGCATACGAAAAAGGGTTGCTCTCAGCTTCCCCGGCAGAGGAGGTTCTGAACAGGATCAACCGGCGATGAGAATACTCGTCCTCTCATGTGCGGAAGACGAATTCTCGGATCAGCAGAGGGATATCTTCTTTGCGCTCCCGAAGCGGGGGCAGGAAAATGGGAAACACCTTGAGCCGGGGACATGTCAATGGATTCACCGCCCAGTCAGGGGCCGCCCCAGGCTGTAAATCTCTGCACAGGTGTCAAACTCCCGGACCTGGTCGATGGCGCAGATTTCATCGAACCGGTCCCGGATCTCTTCCGCCGCGATGTCCCGCCGGGTATCCCCGATACACACCCCTTTTCCCGACACCATGGCGGACCGGGCAAACCAGCCCGCGCTCATGGTGAACACCCTGCCGGACGCCGGGTTCTGCCGTGAGCACAGGTATACCACCAGGGGGACGTTGAATTCCGGCCTGATCCGGCGGGCCACATTGTCCGGAAACACCCCGGCGGTCATGCCGGTATCCGCATTGGGGGCCACGGTGTTCACAAGGATGCCGTAGCGGTCCACCTCCAGCTTCAAGGTGTTCATCAGACCGATGATGCCCATTTTGGCGGCCCCGTAGTTGGACTGGCCGAAATTGCCGTACATCCCGGATGTGGACGTAGTGAACACCACCCGGCCGTACTGCTGACACTTCATTTGCTGCAGCGCCGGCTGGGTCACGCAGAATGCCCCCTTGAGATGCACACTGATCACCTCGTCCCACTCGGTTTCCGTCATTTTCATAAACGTCCGGTCCCGCAGGATTCCGGCATTGTTCACCAGGATGTCCAGCCGGCCGAACCGGTCTACGGCTGTCTGAACCATCTGCCGCCCGCCTGAAAGAGTCGCCACGGAATCATGACTGGCCACGGCCTGCCCGCCGGCGGCCCGGATCTCCTGTACCACTACGTCGGCACTGTACTCCCCGTCCCCGGTTCGTCCGATGTCATTCACCACCACGACGGCCCCCCGCCTTGCCAGTTCCAGGGCATAGGCCCGGCCGATACCGGCACCCGCACCGGTCACCAGGGCTGCCTGTCCTTGAAAATCGATCATTCTCCCGCTCCTGTCTGAAAATAATTCATGGTAATTTTCTGATGTTGTATTACATTTTTTTTAAACGGGCAATGACGGCAGCCATGCCGACGCCCTGAAACCTTATCCAGACAGGAGGCCTGACATGGCTCAAATTCATATCAATCCGGAAAACCAGACCCCGGAGACCATTCATTTGACTGTCCCTGATGAAGAGTTTGACTTTTCAACCGCCAAACAGATGGCCAAGGACATGGCCTTTGAAAAATGCGATGCCCCCATGATCCTGTCATGGAAAAATCGCAAAACCGGGGAATCCTATCCAGACTACGAATGCGGCGTGTCGGACCGCCCCTTCTGGATCAGGTACGCAGAAGGCAGGGGCGCCAACCTGACCATTGATTTCAATGACGGGGATTATGTGTTCATGATTCTGAAGATGTAGGCGGTGGTTCCAAAACATTTGGACGGCGCTGCAAAAAAAACTTGCACTGTCCACGATTCGATGATCGAATGAACTTTCAAGTCCAGATCCCTGTTGGAAAAACGATTCTGTGCCGATTCAACCCGGTGCCCATCCCATTGACATTCGCTGTCACCAGCGGTACCCTGTCTGACAGATGGGTCCGGCAACGTCTGGCCTGTCAACAAGGGGAATCATTACCGGGAAAATCGTCATGACACGGACATATCACAAACAAACCACCCATTATCTGCTGCGGATCGGCATGCTCTTGATTTCGGCCGTGCTTTTCGGGGCCGGCTTCTTTTCCCCATATGCCGGACCGGTTCTTGCTGATGAAGCAAATACCGCCGCCAGACAGACGATCCGCTCAGGCGCGGAAGTCGACTATCCCCCTTTCAGTTTTGTTGATGAGCACGGCAAAGCAGATGGTTTCTCCGTTGAATTGATGCGCGCGGCACTGGCAGCCATGGGGCGGAATGTCTCCTTCCGCACCGGTCCCTGGGCAGAGGTCCGCACCTGGCTGGAACAGGCTGAAATCGATGCGCTTCCCCTGGTCGGCCGCACGCCCGAGCGGGAAGCGCTGTTTGATTTCACGGTCCCTTACATGTCTTTGCACGGGGCCATCGTGATGCGTGCCAGTGAAACCGGCATCATGAATCTGGCTGATTTGCGGGGACGCAGGGTGGCGGTCATGAAGGGTGATAACGCCGAGGAATTTTTAAGGCGGGAAGATCGAAACTTTGAAATTCATACCACCCCCACGTTTGAAATCGCTCTACAGGAACTGGCCGAAGGCCGTTATGATGCGGTGGTGTCCCAGCGGCTGGTGGCGCTGCGCCTGATACAGAAAACCGGACTTACCGACCTGCACGTCATCGACCGGCCCATTGAGGGATTTAAGCAGGACTTCTGTTTCGCGGTCCACGAAGGGGACCGTGACACCCTTGCACTGCTCAATGAGGGACTGGCCATTGTCATGGCGGACGGCACGTATCGGCATCTGCATTCCAAATGGTTTGCCGCCATGCAGCTGCCCTCGGATCGACCCGTCGTGGTCGGAGGGGACCGGAACTTTCCGCCCTATGAATTCCTGGATGAAAACGGTCAGCCCGCCGGATACAACGTGGATCTGACAAGAGCCATCGCCAGTGAAATGGGCCTGAATATCGACATTCAGCTCGGCCGGTGGACAGAACGGATCGAGGCCCTGGAAGCCGGCAGAATCGATATCATGCAGGGCATGTTTTATTCGCCGGACCGGGATCTGGCATTCGATTTTTCACAGCCCCACGCCGTCAGTCACTATGTGGCGGTCGTAAGAAAAGGCGATGCCCCGGCACCGGCATCCGTCGCAGATCTTTCAGGAAAACGGATCGTTGTCGAACAGGGCGATATCCTGCATGACTTTGTCATCCAAAACGGCCTGGAAAACCAGGTGGCTGCCGTGTCTGATCAGGAAAAGGCCCTGCGCGAATTAAGGGAAGGCCAACACGACTGTGCCCTGGTGTCCTTGATTACGGCCCATTACCTGACAGACAGACACGGCTGGTCAGATCTGGTTATCGGGAAAAAATCCATTTTTGCAGCCGGGTACTGCTATGCCTCCGCCAAAGGCCAGAAAGCTGTGCTGGCCCAGTTCAGCGAGGGATTGAAGGCCCTGGACAACACCGGTGAATACCGGCGAATCCATGACAAATGGCTGGGCGTTTACAGGGATACGTCCACGTCATTGATGGACGCGCTCCGGTACTCGGCCATCGTCATCATTCCGTTGTCGGTTATCGTGCTGCTCGCCGTCATATGGTCGTGGTCCCTCCGCCGCCAGGTCGCTGAAAAAACCCACGCCCTGCAGGAAAGCCTGGACCGGTTCAAATATGTGTTCGAGGCCGCGAATGTCGGAAAATCGATCACACTGCCGACAGGAGAAGTCAATGCCAACAAAGCTTATGCCGATTTTCTGGGATATACGCAGGAGGAACTGAAGGGCAGGAAATGGCAGGATTTCACACCGGCGGATGATATCGAAACAATTGAAAAACGGATCGGTCGGCTTTTGACCGGAGAGAAGCGTGCGGACCGTTTTGAAAAACGCTATGTTCACAAAAACGGCACCCTCCTCTGGGCGGATGTCAGTGTCGCCATGCGGCGTGATGCCAGAGGAAACCCGCTGTATTTCATGACGACTGTCGTTGATATCACCGAACGTAAAAAGATCGAGGCGGAACACGATACGCTTCAATCCCAGCTGCTCCAGGCACAAAAGATGGAATCCGTGGGCCGCCTGGCGGGTGGTGTGGCCCATGATTACAACAATATGCTCAGTGTCATCATCGGGTATGCGCAATTTGGTATGGATAAAACAGATCCTGAAGATGAACTGCACGCGGATCTGCAGGAGATCCTCACGGCGGCGGAACGGTCCACGGATATCACCCGTCAGCTTCTGGCATTCGCCCGGAAACAGACCATCGATCCGAAAGTGCTTGACCTGAATGACACCTTGGAGAGCATGCTCAAGATGATCCGCCGCCTCATCGGTGAAGATATCGACCTTTCCTGGAAACCGAAACCCGGGGTGTGGCCCGTGAAAATGGATCCCTCACAGCTGAACCAGATCCTTGTCAATCTGTGTGTCAACGCACGGGATGCCATCTCCGGTGTGGGAAAGATTACCATTGAAACCGATAACGTCCGGTTTGACGACGCGTATTGTGCCGATCACGCCGGATTTATCCCGGGTGAATATGTGCTGTTAGCGGTCAGCGACGACGGATGCGGCATGGACAGGAAAACGCTGGGCAAGATTTTCGAACCTTTTTACACGACCAAAGGCATCGGCAAGGGCACCGGACTCGGCCTGTCCGTGATCTACGGCATTGTCAAACAGAACGAAGGGTTCATCAATGTATACAGCGAACCTGGCAAAGGCACCACCTTCCGGCTTTACTTCACCCGCCATGCGGAAGAGGCATGCCCGGTTGAAACGATAGCAGCCAAAGAAACCCCGGCCGGATCCGGTGAAACCCTTCTGGTGGTTGAAGACGAAGCCTCCATTTTAAAGCTGACCAGAAGAATCCTCCAGGGGTTGGGATACAGCGTCCTCACTGCGGCAAGCCCTGGAGAGGCGGTCGCTTTGGCAAAAGAACATGACAGGGATATTCACCTGCTGATCACCGACGTGATCATGCCGGAGATGAACGGCCGGGACCTGGCCGAAAAACTCCAGGCGGACCATTCGAACCTGAAAGTGCTGTTCATGTCGGGATATACCGCCAATGTCATCGCCCATCACGGCGTTCTGGATACCGACGTCCACTTCATTCAAAAGCCTTTCTCCAACAAAGATCTTGCGGTCAAGGTGAGAAAGGCTTTGGAAAAATGAATCAGATGAACCTGAAACAGACCGCCAGGACTTTATTTGATGCAGGTGTCCGGGCCGTGGCACCTGATGTCTGTGTAATAAAGCATCTGCTTATTTCCGGCAACTGGCTGTGTGCCGGTGATATTGACCTGGATCTGGACCGGATCCGGTTTTCTCAAAAGTCACCAACCATGTGGTGGGCAGCCTGTCCGATGCCCTGAGTGCTGCGGCAATAGAAACGGAAAATCAGGGTTTCACGCCGATGGTGCTGATCACCGGCCCCACCCGCACCAATGTCATGGACATGCAGATCCTGCTGGTTTCCGGACAAACCGCTCGCTTAACCTTGTTGCCTGTCAGGTCAGCCGCCACATGAGCAGGGCCTCCCGCTGGCCCACCGGCCCCAGGCAGAACCGCCGGCAGTCCGGCTGATCCAGCCATGACAGCCGGATTCTCAGGTTGGAGGAGCGGCCGTCCGCTGACGGCAGTATCCCGACATCACCCTTCATTCCCCGGATGGCGGTGCGGAAATAGGAATCAAACGCATACACCCAGCCGTCCTCGATGTTCGTGATCATGATGTAATGCTCCTCCTTCCGGGTGAGCAGAAGGTTGCACAGCACCACCCCGCCCTCATCCAGACAGGCCTGGACCGGTCCTTCCGGATCCAGCCGGACATCCGCTTTTTCCAGGAACTCGGTACGCACGGCAAAGGCTTTGAATCTGTAGGATTCCAGCCAGTTGCCCACCAGCCGGACTGCGTATTTGCTGGTGCCGCCGATGCCGAACCGGGCATTCCGGCCCACGGTATCCAGGCAGTACAGATAGATATGCCGGATCACCATGGGCGGGACTTCCTTCCGCTTGAACAGACAACTCACCGCATTGACCAGCGCGGTGGGTACACAGTCATATTCCGAGGTCTGATATTGAAAAGGGGTATACATGCGTTCTCCTGACATGACAGACACTGAAACCTGATTCTATACGCTGTTTTTTCCGGTTTTGCAAGACCTCCTCATCCCAGGCCCGTGACCACCGTTCGTATCAGGTAAAGGGCATACCCCAGGTATACCGCCAGAAGTACCGCTCCTTCAATCCGGTTGATGCGGCCCGGCCGGCCCCTGAATCCGTAACCGATAACGAAAAGGGCCAGGGTCAGCCCTCCCATCATTGCCATGTCCCGGGACAGAACGGCCGGTTCCACGGCAATGGGATGGATGATCCCGGCAACACCCACCACAGCCAGGGTATTGAACAGATTGGAACCCAGCACGTTGCCCAGGGCCAGATCATGCTCACCCTTTCGGGCAGCCATCACGGACGATGCCAGTTCCGGCAGGGACGTGCCGATGGCGACAATGGTCAACCCGATGACCATGTCATTGACATGAAACCGCTGGGCCAGTTCCACCGCACCCCAGACCAGTCCCCGGGAACTGAGGATCAGAACCGCCAGACCCGTGGTCAGACGAAAAACCGCCTGTTTGAGGGATATTGTACGCAAAGCGGTTTCCGCGGCCACTTCCCGGGCCAGAGAATCGGTTTTCCGCCGGACCCCCTGCACAATGGTCCAGCCCATCAGGCCGGCAAACAAACCCAGATGAACGGCCGCATCAAATCGCGAAATCGCAAGATCCGCCACCAGAATAATGGCGGCCAGGGTCACCAGGGTCAGGATCGGCAGTTCCCTGCGAAGGACATCGGAATGCACCATGATGGGACTGATCAACGCGGTCACCCCCAGAATCAGGGCGATATTGGCGATATTGGACCCATACGCGTTTCCCAGGGCAATGCCCGGACTGCCCTGCACCGCCGCCAGGACCGATACCACCAATTCCGGGGCAGACGTGCCGAACCCCACGATCACCATGCCGATCAACAGCGGGGGCATGCCGAAATACCCGGCCGTGCCGACAGCCCCTTCCACAAACCGGTCCGCGCTCCATACCAGGAGAATCAATCCTGACACCACTGCCACAATTGCCATGCCCATCTGAGCCTTCCTTTCTCTTTTTTCCGGCAAACTGGCACAGAACCGGTAAAAAATCAAGGTTTTGGCGGGTTTTCATACTGTCTGACTTGCATTCCGGGCGCAATCGCGGTATCTGATGGATAAAAAACGGCTCTATCCCATTGACCTTTTGTAATGACTGGACCTGATCATGGAAAACACCCGCCTCATCATCCGGGCCGGCCAGCTGTATGACGGCCGGTCTCAGCAGAAAGGCATGACCGTGGTGGTGGAAGGCGCCCACATCACGGAAGTGACCGCCACCCCCTTTTCCTGCGATCTTGAGGGCATCGTCACCCCGGCGTTCATCGACCCCCATTCCCACATCGGCATGGAGCGTCAGGGGGAACCCCTCCCGGAAACCGAAACCGATGAGCACCTCACCCCGTTTGCACCGCTGAACAACCCCCTGGACAGCATCTATTTTGATGACCGGGCCTTTGCCGACGCCGTGGATTTCGGAGTGCTGTATTCCTGTGTGGTGCCGGGATCCGGCAACATCATCGGCGGCAAAGCCGTGATCATCAAAAATTTCGCCGCCAACCGGGCGGATTCGTTGGTGGCTGAGTACGGCTTCAAAGCGGCCCTGGGGTTCAATCCCCGGAATGCCGTCCGCTGGAAAGGAACCCGGCCCAGCACCCGCATGGGGGCTGCGGCCATGCTCAGGGAGTTTCTGTCCGATATCTTCCGCAAAGAGGAGCAGGCCCGGATCAAAAAGGAAAAAGCCCTGTACGACCTGTCTAAGCCGGACAGCCCGAAAAAAGGTGCCGTCTGGGCCCAGCGGGAATATGACCTGGCCCTGTCGGAAGCCGAGTGGGAAGTGTTCCGGCTGTTCAGCGGCGACAAAACCCTGAAGGTGCATCTGCACAAGGCGGATGACGCAGTGTTTCTCATGGACCTGAAAAAACGGTTCAACATCCGGGTCACGGTGGAACATGCTCTGGACATCGGGGATACAGGGATTTTCAACGCCCTGGCCGACCACGGCATCCCGGTGGTGTACGGGCCTTTAGGGGCTTCAGACAGCAAGGTGGAGCTGAAAAACGCATCCTGGCGCCACACGGCACAGCTCATGGCCTCCCGGGCCACATTCGGCCTGATGAGCGACCATCCCGTGATCCTGGCCCACCATCTCAGAGACAGCCTCAAGTACTTCCTGATCCAGGGCATGGCCCCGGCGGATGCCATCGGCCTGATCACCCGGAAAAACGCGGAAATTCTGGGCATTGGCCACTGCCTGGGCACGGTGGCCCCCGGCCGGCTGGCCAGTCTCATCGTCTGGGACAGGGACCCGTTCCACCTGAGCGCCATTCCGCTGGCCATCCTGGCGGAAGGCCGGATCATCCGGGACCGGCGGTGAGAGCCTGAAACGGCAAAGGCCGTCTGCAAAAAACAGACGGCCTTTGTCATTGGTCGATTATCGTCAGAAGACCTAAACCACGGTTTCGGTAAATGTCACTTTATCGGCAATCCGGTCTTCCGGCTCCAGACGGGTGAGTTTCACCATTTCAAAGCCGGTGACTTTGATGAACACGTTGCCGGACCTGTCGGTCAGAAACAGGTCATAGGTGTTGGTTTCTTCACCGGATGCCTTTTTCCGGGTAATGCACAGATAGTCCGTGTGTTTTTCCACGGGCCTGAAAAAGGTCATGGTGCTGATGCGGTAAGGCAGCACGGTCCGGGAGGTGGTGAGGAACTCCAGCAGCCCCCCCGTCTGGAACATGGCATCCACCAGGACCGGGGCCGCCTGGAACTCCGGATCGGTCACATCCTTGAAAAACGGGGCATCGGACCGGTCCGCCACCGTGGTGACCAGGGTTTTTCCGTCAAAGGAGTTGATGTCCGTGATTGTGCCGAAAAGTCCGAACATGAACAGCCGCCGGGGATGATACACCAGGTCGGCCAGATCCCCTTCCCAGGACACGGAAGAAAATTCGGGCAGATCGATCGTTTCCGGGGCCGGCCGCTTCTTTGCCAGGGAGAACCGTCCCTGGTAGTGCAGCTTGGGATCGCCCATGACCCGGCCTTTGGGATTCTTGAACACCGAGGTGATCTCACAGGCAACCGTGTCTTTTGCCTGCCGGGTCCCGGAGATGATGATCTCCTTGGGCCGGCCCTTGAGCAGCTTGATGCCGTAGGGAATGGCAAACTCTGACACGCCCGTGATCACGGACCCGTCCCCGGCCAGGGCCGCGGCCGCTTCCGCCATGGTCTCGATGCCGGTGGACCCTAAAAACAGGGGCACATCCCCCATGGTATGGTCATGGAGAAACACGTCATGGTCCAGGTCCAGGACCCGGGTCCAGACGGCTTTGTCGTTTTCCTGATGGGTCAGATCTCCCAGAAACGGAAACGCCTGGGCCTGCGGGGTGCCCAAAAGGCCGTCAATGTCAAAATCATAATCCAGGCCGGAAAACACCATCTCTGACTTCGTGGCATCCAGCAGGTCGGCCATGAAGAACTTCACCCCCTGGTCCAGGGGCAGAAACTGGATGCCCCGGTCTTCCAGCACCTTTTTCACCGTGGGGTTGGTGGCCATGCCCACCCCGCCCCAGGCGGTCCAGGCATACACCTTGCAGGTGCGGTCCGGGTGCCGCTGTTTTTCCCGGAACAATGCCTTGCCCAGGAAATCGTTGGCAGCCGTGTAATCCACCTGGCCCTGGTTGCCGAACCGGGCTGTGACCGACGAAAAGGTGAACAGGTACCGGTAGTCCCGGTCTTTTGCCGCAGCCAGCAGGTTCCGCAGCCCCTTGACCTTGACATCCACCACCAGTTCAAAGGCTTTGCGCTCTTTTTTGGGGATGAACTGGCTCATCTCCATACCGGCGGCATGAAAAATCCCGTCGATGCGGTCACATTGGGCCACCGCCGCCTTTACGGCCTCAAAATCGGTGACGTCCGTGCAGATATATTCCACGGAAACGCCCTGGGATTTGAGGTACTCGATGTTGGCGATGGACTGCCTGACCCGCAGGAGACGGTCCAGTGCCTGTTTCACCGCCACCGGTTTTTCTCCTGGCATCCGGCTGCGCAGCAGCGCCATCAGGTCCGCTTCCCCTGTATCAGGTGCCAGCAGTTCCGGATCCGTGGAATAGATATCATTGATATCCAGGATCACCAGGTTGACCTTATAATCCGCCACCACCTGCTTGAGGATCTCATAGGTGATGCCCCCGGCCCCGCCGGTCACCAGCAGGGTATCGCCGTCCGATACAACGGGCTGGTCTTTGCGGGCGGTTTCCGGGTGCATGGACAGCACATACCGTTTCTTGTTCCTGTATCCCGCCTCGCACCGGGGATCGTCGGACAGCAGTTCTTCCAGAAACAGGTCCGCGATCCGTGCCAGGCTCTTTTTGGGCTGTTTATAGGAAAAATCCACCACCTTGACCCGGGTGTTTTCCAGCTCCTTGTTGGCGGTCTTGAGCAGGCCGCTCAGCCCGGCAAACAGCGGATGGATCTCACCGCAGTCTGCCATGTACGGGAAGACCACGGAATCAAAGGTGATGGTGCCGATAAACGTGTCTTTCCGATCCAGCTGATCATACAGGGTTTTGAGCACCAGAAAAGTGGATTTCACCGTGGTGTTCAGATCCGCATCAGATGCGAATTCCCGGTTGTTCCGGTCAAAATATGCATCCAGGGATGCCAGATGGAGAAATCCCGTGATCCGGGGACCGGTCTGAGCAAAGTTCTCCATGGCCTTCTGGAATTCATCCAGGTCCGACAGATCAGCGGTCACATCCGCGTCTTCAGCACCCAGGGTGACGACCTCACCGCCCTGTTTCTGAATCCGTTCGATCACGGCCCGGGCAAACCCGTGGGAATCCAGGGACACCAGAAGCCGCTGCCCGGTAAAACCGGCCCTGCCCGGTCCGGGCATCTCCGCCTCATCCACCCGCACCACCAGGCGCTTGATGGGGGAGGCCGGGTCCGGGAACCGGTCGTCTGCCGCATCTGAAACCGGAGCTGCTGCCGCATTCAGGGACGGGACCGCCGTCCCCGGCCCTGCCCCGTCATGGGTCTGTCCCGGGTCTGCCGACCCGGTGGCCGGGACGGGGTCTTCCGCCGGGACCGGTGCCGCCGGCATCTTTGTCCGGATATAGGCAGCCAGCTTTTCAATGGTGTTCAGGTCTCTGAGCCGCAGGTCATCGGGCACGGCAAACCCGAACCGGGTGGCCACCTTGCCGAAGATCTCCACCTGTTTGACCGTGTCGATCCCGAGATCCGCCTCCAGATCCAGGTCGTCGGCCAGCATGTCCGGAGTGTATCCAGTCTGGGCCGCGATCACTTCCTTGACCACGGCAGCGGTATCACTGCCGCCGCCTGACGGCCGGGTCACCACCCGTTCCCCGGAATCCATGGTATGAGCTGCCGAGGGCACCGGTGTGTCCATATCCGCAGATGCCGGCACCGGCCCGCCGGCAGGGGCGGAACCGGAGGAGGGCCGGCCGGCGGGACCGGCCGGCGCCGCCGGTCCCGCCGTGCGGGCGGCCACATAGCCGGCCAGCTTCGCAATGGTGTTCAGGTCTCTGAGCCGCAGGTCGTCCGGCACGGCAAACCCGAAATGGGAAGCCACCTTGCCGAAGATCTCCACCTGCTTGACCGTGTCGATCCCCAGGTCCGCCTCCAGGTCCAGGTCGTCCTCAAGCATGTCCGGGGTGTATCCGGTCTGAACCGCGATCACCTCCTTGACCTTGGCTGTCACCTGGTCTGCAACAGCTGTGCCGGTCACCACCCGCTCCCCGGAATCCAGGGTATGGGCCGGGGCCGGGGAAACAGCGGCTGAATCATCGGAACCGCCGCCTGACCGGGCCGCCACATAATCGGCGAGCTTGGCAATGGTGTTCAGGTCCCGCAGCCGCAGGTCGTCCGGCACAGGGAACCCGAAATCACCGGCGATCTTGCCGAAGATCTCCACCTGCTTGACCGTGTCGATCCCCAGGTCCGCTTCCAGGTCCAGATCGTCCTCCAGCATGTCAGAGGTGTACCCGGTCTGGGCCGCGATGATCGCTTTGATTTTTTCTCCGGCCCGGCCTTTATCCGGTCCGGGAGCCGGAGCGGAAGCAGCTGCCGGCAGGGAGGAAACCGGCGCCGCTGCCGGGGGTGCCGGAGCGGGAGCCATCGGTTTTGCCGGGGCTTCTGTGACCGCTGCCGGCCGGACCGCCGGGGCCTGGGGCCGCATATCCGGCACAGCCGAAGGCGCTGCCGGATCACCGGCCACCACGCACAGGGTGTTGTCAATGATTTTGAGTTCCGGTTTCTGGACCCCGGACACCTTTCTCAGCCACCGGTGATAGGCCAGGTTGCCTTCCACGGGGTTCTCCTGGACCCGTTTCACGAACATGAACGCAAAATGGGACCCGAACCCGGCGGACAGGTGCAGGCCGTATTCGCTGTCAATCTTTTCCTGGTCGGAAAAGTTGAGCTTTTGAAAATGGGCCGGGACCTTGGTCAGGTTGGCGATGGGCGGGGCCTTGCGCTGCTGCAGGGCCTTGACCAGAACCACGTCCTCGATGGCGGCCCCCAGGGTATGGCCGGTGAACCCCTTGGTGTTGGAGATGCAGATGTCGTTGAGGTGCCCGGCAAACGCGGTTTCAAGAGCCGTGACTTCAGCATCGGCACTGCCGCCCCTGGCCGGGGTGTAGGTCTCATGGGACATGAACAGCAGCTTGCCCGCATAGTCCTGTTTTTTCAGGCCGGTGCGTTTTTCCACCTTGTGGATGAATTTGGTCATCTCCTGTGCCATGTGGGGCACATCGATGTTATAGGTGTGGTAGGCCGAGTTGGCAATGTGGGTGCCCAGGATCTCGCACTGGCCGTTCATGCCGCGCTTTGCCACCTCGGTTTCATCCTCTATCACCAGACCCACGGCCCCGGATCCCAGGATGGTGCCGTTGCGGTCTTCGTCAAAGGGCTTGGCCGCTTCAGACACCCGTTTTTTGATGGTGGCGGCACCCAGGGCCAGGAACCCGGATCCCACCCACTGGCCCTGCCGGGGTGAGGTGGCGTTTTCTCCACCCACCACCAGGACCCGTTTGCACCGGCCGGTGCGGATCCAGTCCTCGGCAATGCCGATGGCCAGGGTGGTGGAGGCGCAGGCCGAAGACACCAGGGTGTTGGGACCTTTGGCCTTGATGATCTGGGCCAGGTGAGCCGATCCCAGGGGACAGGCATTGGCCAGGAAATTCCGGTCAAAGGTGTAGGTGGAAAAATCCTTTCTTTTTCTGGCCTTGGACTTGAAGAACCATTCCGTGAGCTCCTCTTTGATGTCGAGGTCCTTGATGCGCTCCATCAGAAAATAGTAGATTTTTTCGAACTCTTCGTGGGGCTGCAGGAAAAACCGCTCATAATAGTATTTTTCCAGCTCCGCCATCAGGGTTTCACCGTTGGGCCACAGCGAGGTGATGATCACGCCGGTGTCCTCCTGCATCTCAGCCGGCAGGGCAAACCCGTCCGGCACCATGGACCGGCCGCCCTTCATCTTTTTGTACTGCATCACCAGCGGGATATGGGCGTCCTTGAGGGCTTCGATGCCCGCAGCGATCCCCAGGGCCATGGCCACATCATACTGTTCCTTGATACCGTACTCGTCCATGAGGTCGAAATAGCCCAGCTGGCCGGCCAGGTGGATCACGTCCTCGGTGCGGGTGATCTGCACGAACCGGGCGTTGCCGTCCGGCTGCTTGTACAGCTTGGTGATGTTCTTGTCCGTGATCCGTTCCTGGGCTTCCAGACTCAACGGTTCGATAAAGTTTTCTCCGTTGAGAATGGCATCGAAGTTGTCTTTGGCAAACACCCGCCGGCCTTTGCCGGGCAGGCCCACGGACACGCCGGATATCAGGATCCGGCCGGTGTTGAAGTCAAACCGGTCCATGGCGTGGATGGCGGCTTCGCGTTTCCGGCGTTCAAACTCCTTGTACAGGATCTGCTCCAGCACCTCTTTGTTTTCTTGCTTGAACTGTTCAAAATCGTGGGACAGGGTCATCTTCGGCAATGTCTCCATCTCAGGGGCCTGTTCCTCCGGTGCCGGTTGAAGCACCGTTTCGGCCGTGGCCGCAGGCGGGGCCGGGGGGCGGACGAACAGGCTGTTGCAGTCTATCAGGTACTGCCGGCAGGCGTCGAACGCTTCCACCTCTCCCTGCCGGGCATCCACGGTCACGGCCGTGCCGTAGTCTCCGATGTTGATATGTTTGAGCAGGTTCACCAGCAGCCTGGACGGCCCGATCTCGATGAAATGGGTCCGGCCGGACACATACACGTTTTCCACGGACCGGATGAATTCCACCGGGGACACGATCTGCCGGGCCAGAAGATCCTTGACCTCTTTTTCGCTTTCCGGATAAGGCTTTGCCAGGGTGTTGGAGATGATCCGGCCGTACCGGGTCCGGTTGAAGGACAGGGTGTCCAGATAGGCCCTGAGCTCGTCGGCGGCCTCCTGCAGCAGCGGGGTGTGAAACGCGCCGGTGAGGTTCAGTTTCTTGAACGACACTTCCTGCTGAGACAGAAAATCACAGAACCTGTCAATGGCTTCTGCCTTTCCGGATACGGCCGTCTGTTTCTCGCTGTTCTTGTTGGTGATGTAGATATCGGAAATAAATGATTTGCGCAGCAGGGATTCCGTCTCTTTTTCGTTCTGGAACACCACCATGATCTTTCCGGGCTGCCTGAGGGTGCTTTCGTACATCAGGTCCGACCGTTTGATGATCAGGCCCATGGCATCCTCGAACCCCAGCATGCCCGAACAGAACAGGGCTGTGTACTCCCCCACGGAATGGCCGATGAAATAATCCGGGGCAAATCCTTCTTTCGCCAGGCGGGAACAGATGGCGGCCGACGACAGGAATACGGCCGGCTGGGTGTTCTGGGTGGAATTCAGGGCCGGATCATCCCCGAACATCAGGTCCAGGATGGAATACCCCCGGATCCTGAAAAAGATCTCATCCCCCTGGTCCAGGACCTTGCGGATATGGGAGTCAGTCTCGTACAGCTGTTTCATCATGCCCGGCCGCTGGGCTCCCTGGCCGGACAGCAGGGCCACCATGCGCAGTTTCCGGCCTTCAGGACCGGCGGAATAGGCGGTGTCGGTCACCACCAGATCATCGCCGGACACCTTGCGGAATTCCGCCTCGATCACGGGTTCGTCCACTGCCGGGGCGATCTCTTTCGGTTCCAGGACCCGGGGCAGGGTTCCCATGACCAAGTGAGCGTGGTTGCCGCCGATACCGTTGACATTGGCGGCAAACCGCAGCGGCTGTCCCGGTTTTCTGTCAACCGGCTTTGTGGCGGGGTTCAGCACCTTGCTGTGGGTCAACGTGGAATGGGCTGCGTCATAGTTGAAATCCGGCAGAATCTGACCCTTGTGGTTCATAAGCATGAGCTTGGCCAGGGCCACGGCCGGGTTGGCCGCCTTGAAATACCCGAACTGGGGTTTGATGTTGCCGCAGTGCAGTGCGTGGGTGAAGCTGGCCTGGATCACCTGCTGCTCCACCATGTCCCCGAACACGTTGGAAAAGGCGAACAGGTCCAGGTGATCGATCTCCGACTTGCGGATACCGGACCGGTGGTACGCTTCGTTGATTACGGACTTGAAGGTGTGTTCCGACGGGGCCAGAAGATGGTCGGGCACGGACGAGCGCACCGTGCAGTCATGGATCTCGCCGTAAATGGTCATGCCGGCTTCCCGGGCTTTTTTCAGGGTGGTGAGCACATGCACGGCCGCCCCTTCGCCCATGACATACCCCTGGGCCCGGCTGTCAAAGAAATACCCGTCCGTACCGGATAAAAGCCCTAAGCGCTTGAATGCCATGAGCACGGCCGGATACAGGTTGCAGTCCACCCCGCCGGCCAGGACAAAGTCCAGGTCCTTTTGTTTGAGCATCCGGGCCGCGTTCCTTATGGCGATGGTGGCCGAGGCGCAGGAAGCGTCGATCACGTAGTTGGCCCCGTTGAGCCCGAAATGGTTGGCGATCCTTCCGGAAATGATGTTGGACAAAAGTCCCGGGGTGGTGTCTTCGTTGTTTTCCGGGATGGTCTCCCGGATCACGGCCGTCAGGTCGTCCGCCAGGGCCTTTGCACGGGAGTTGTCCACCCCTTTGGCGTTGATCACGGCATTGGCAATGAACTGTTTTCTCACCCGGATGATGTTCTTGCTCTGGCGCTCTCCGGCAATGGTGCCCAGGATCACCCCGGTCCTTGCCGGACCGCCATCCACGGACAGCAGACCGGACCCGGTCAAAGCCTGGTCCGCCGCTTCCAGCCCGAAAATCTGGGCCCGTTCGATGGACTTCACCATGGTGGGGGGCATCCGGTACTTGAGGTTGTTGAATTTGAAATCCCTGACCACCCCGGCCTTGACTTTGGGCAGGTGATAAATGGAATCTTTGGGAAACGCGGCATAGGCTTCGTTGTCAAAATGGTCTTCTCCCAGAGAAGACAGCTGTTTTTCGCCGGTGGACAGTTTTTCCCAGAACGCGTCCGTGTCTCTGGCACCCGGCAGAAACACGCCCAGGCCCGCCACCACGATGCGGTCATCATTGAAATCATGTTCGGGATCGGAAAAAATATCCCGGGCCAGGGGCTGATAGGTGCCGGTCATCTCCTGCACCACCACATGGTAGTTGATGCCGCCGAACCCGTATGAAGAGACTGCGGCACGGCGCACCCCGTTTTCCGGGCGCTCCCATTTGACGGGATCCTTGACGATGAACAGGGAAGAGTCTTTCATGTCATGGTTCTTCGACAGGGTCTCGAACTGTCCGTTGGGGGGCAGCACCCCCTTGTTCACCGCCAGGAGCGCCTTGATCAGCCCGGCGGCCCCGGCCGCCCCCAGCAGGTGCCCGATCTGGGACTTGATGGAGGAGACGCCGGCACGGCTGCGTTTGTACCAGGTGTTCAGAGTCTCCAGTTCCGCTGCATCCCCAATGATGGTAGAAGTGCCGTGGGCCTCGATGAACCCGATATCCTCCGGAGAGATTTCCGGCCGGGCATGGTCATAGCAGCGCTCCACACTCAACACCTGACCTCGGGGGTTGGGGGCGGCAATGGCCTTGCCCCGGCCGTCGGAAGATGCCCCGATCCCGTTGATCACCCCGAGGATCCGGTTGTTGTCCCGGATGGCGTCTTTCATGCGCTTGAGCACAAACACCACCGAGCCTTCGCCTAATACAAACCCGTCGGCCCGCTGATCGAACGGGTAGGACCCCTTTTCCGACAGGGTCCCCATCTTGGCGAACCCGATAAAGGATTCCGGGGCCAGGTGGGTATTGACCCCGCCCACGATCACCTGGTCATGCTCGCCGGACAGCAGTTCCCCCACCCCGGCTTCCAGGGCCGTGATGGAGGAAGCGCAGGCCGCATCCACGATATAGTTGGCCCCCCGGATTCCCAGGTGCCGGGCGATGCGGGACGCCTCGATGTTCAACAGGATCCCGTGCACCGGGTCATACCCTTTGTGCTCTCCTTCCAGATTCGTTTGAAGGCTGTCCCGGACAGCGGTTTTTTCGTCATCGGACAGCGCGGCCCAGGCATCGGTTTTTTCCATCATGGACAGAATCTGGGGAAACCAGTATTTGAGCTGCAGCGTGTTGCCCAGCTCGTTGGACAGGCAGGTGGCGATGACCACGGCGGTGCGTTTGGGATCTTCACAGATCAGCTGGTCATTGTCGCTCAGAAGACCCGCGTTTTCCACAGCCTGGTACGCGGTCTGCAGCACCATCTGCTGGCTGCGGGACAACCGTTTTGCCTTGTCCGGGGCATACCCGAACCGCTCATGATCAAATTCAAAATCGTCCACATATCCGGCCAGCGTCGTATAGGTTCTGTCTTCGGCACTCCGGTCCGGGCTGTAGTACAGATCTTTGTCAAACCGGTCTTCCGGCATGGGTTTAATGGTGTATTTTTTGCCCAGGATGTTGTCCCACAGGACTTCCGGGTCTTTGGCATCCGGCAGGGTGCACCCCATGCCCACCACCGCGATCTCGTCATTGATCCGGCTTTTCGGACTGGTGAGAATCTCCAGCCGGTTCAGGTGATGAAACAGCCGGGATTTGCCGGTAAAATAGGTGTCATGGATCTGCTGAATGGTGACGTCCTTCTTGAAAAACGCCAGACTGTCCCCGGTGAGAAAATTGCCCTTTTCCCGGTGCTCCTCATCCTTGAACCAGGTGTAGTACTGTTCCCCGGGCCGCTTGAAATCCGGCAGAAACCCCTTGGCCCCGATGAGCAGGGACCCGATGTTTTTCTTTTCAAAGGCCCGCTTGCGCTCTTCCAGGCTCACCTTGTCCCGGATCATGGAGTCTTCCAGCTCCCGCATCATTTTCGCAAAGGGGGTCGGCGCCGTGCGGGAGGCCAATCCTAAGCTTTTGCCGATCACCACGGTCTCATCCCTGTCAATGAGGATCTCCTGGTACTGCTTTGTCATGCTTCGGGTATCCACGATCTCTTTGGAAAACAGGTAGGCCGTTCCCACCTGCAAACCGATGGCGGCCCCTTTTTTGGCCAGAAAAGATGTCATGCCGGAGATGAAACAGGAGGCAAAACAGGTGGAGATCCCCCCGGCAAAGACCAGAGACAGTTTGGACAGGTCCTGGTTTTTGCTCACCAGCGTTTCAATGGCCGCCTCCCAAAGTACCATCGAAGACAGGAATCCCACGTGTCCCCCGGCTTCCCCGCCCTCGAAAATAAACCGGACGCATCCGCTCTTGATGGCGTTCTCCATCATGGGCACGGACGGGGTGTGCAGATAGGTTTTCGTGCCGGCCGCTTCCAGGTCCCGCACCTGGGAGGGGATGCCCCCGGCGAACAGGGCAAAGGGGATTTTGTATTTTTTCACCATGTCCAGGTGTTTGTGCACCATGGGGTTGAACGCCTCGATACCCACCAGGCCGGCCCCGCAGTTGGGGACTTTTTCGGATCCCTTTGACAGCATGGCATCGGCCAGGGACGCCGGCAGCGACCCCACGGCAAAAAACGGCAACGCCCCGGCTTCCAGCACCTGTGCCGCAAACTCAGGATTGTCGGAAATATTGGCCATGGGTCCCTGGATCAGCGGCAGCCGGGTGTTCTGGTTTTTGGCAAACGCGGAATGCTCCCGGACCGGGTCAAACTCATCCACACAATCCAGGGCCTGACCGATGGCGGTGAAAAACCCGTGAATCATGTCAGACAGTTTATGGGATTTTCCGGCCAGATAACGGGCGAACAGACCGTCCTGGCCCATGTAGAAAAGAGACTGGATGAACGGGGCTTCCGTATCGTTCAAGGCGACCACCTGAGCGGCGATCTTCTCATACAGCCGCTGTTCCCCGTCGGGCTGGTCCCCCAGCACCACGGCTTCCTGCTTCAGGTCTTTGACCACTTTGGTCCCCAGCTTGGCAAACACCCGGAACACCTGCTTGTCCTGGATGCTGATCTCCGTGGAATCCCCTTCCTCCACCGAGGCCAGAAGATTCTTGAAGGCCGGAGACACCGGGGCCTCGTCCGCCAGCAGCACCTGGGTATCCATGACAAACCCGGACACACCGGCCGCCAGCATGCCGGCCCCCGTGTACTGTCCCACCCCGCCGTGAATGAACACGGGCCGGTCCTGATGTTTCAGATACCACTGCATGAGAATGAAAGAAGAGTATCTGGACACCTGGCCGGCCGCTTCGTTGCCTTTGAGGATCAGGGCATGGGGATCGGCGTTTTCAATGCGGTCTGTCAGGCCGATATCCTTGATCTCCAGAATCAGGCGGGTATCCCCCAGATCGATCTTCCGGTCCATGGCACTGGTTTTGGATATGGGGACCACCACTGCGTCCAGGTTGGACACCGGCTGTTTTTCCAGTGTTTCCAGCAGGTCAAGGTCCACAGAGGCCAGGCGGATGCCGAAAAGAATATTTTCTCTGGACAGCTCATCGATTTTCCGAAGGATGTCCTGTGTGCCCAGAAATTCCGTGTCAAACACCGGGAGGGCCCCTGCCGCGAACACCGCGCGAAAATAGGAAAGGTCGAACACCTTGACCGGGGTATGGATCATCAGGGGCAGCCGGGTATGCAGAATACGTCGTATCATGAATTATCTCCATTCAGTTTTTCAGGAGGTGTCACTCCTGTCATTTTTAACAATTACTTGAAACCATACTGGATTATCAAAAATCATGCCAGGCAGACACAAATACTCAATTCATTGAAATTAAACGATTTATACCCCTTTTGCATGGACGGACCCATGTCTGGAATTCTTTTGTTCTTGCATTTTATGAACATTGATTATACAAAAATGCACATTACCTCATCACAACAGGAAACCGTCATGAAAAAAGCGACCCTTACCCAGACAGAGCGCCATTTTTTCAAAACCGTGCACAACGCGGCCTTTGCCAACCCGTTCAGCGAACTGCGGGAACGCCTGGACCAGAAGATCGCCGGACTGTTTCCGTCTGCGGCCCGCCGGGAAAGCAAGGACATGTGTGTCCAGGAAGTGGACCGCCAGCTGAAAAAACTGGCCCGCCAGAACAGGGGCAACATCAACCAGTACACCGGAGAGGACCGGGATTTGCTGCGGGTGGTGTATCTGTTCGATATTTTCCACAAATTCCGGGACCGGTTCGACCAGCTGATCCAGGATCAGATCGCGGCCCAGGATGACCCGGTGCCGGTGGCTTTCGTGGATGACGCCCGGGAGATGATGGAGGAAAAAGGGTTTTCCACCTCCCGTTTCTTTCATTATTTTGCCCTGTCGTTCCAGCTGCGCCGGGCGTTTTATTTCATCTCCAACACCCTGGTCGGGTCCAGCCCCTGCATGACCACCTTTAAAAAACACCTGTGGTACAACGTGTTCACCTACAATATCGGGTTATATGACCAGCACCTGTGGAACCGGATGGAGGATTTTTCCACCCTGCTTTTAGGGGAGACCGGCACGGGCAAAGGCACGGCCGCCAGGGCCATCGGCATGAGCGGGTTCATTCCCTTTGACAGAAAACGAGGGTGTTTTGTGGTGAGCTTCACCCGGGCCTTTTCCTCTTTGAACCTGTCCCAGTATCCGGAAACCCTGCTGGAATCCGAACTGTTCGGCCATACCAAAGGCGCATTCACCGGGGCCGTGGAAGATTACCAGGGGGTCCTGGACCGGTGCAGCCCCCATGGCGCCATTCTTCTGGATGAAATCGGTGAGATCCCGGAACACATTCAGATCAAGCTGCTGCGGGTGCTCCAGGAGCGGACCTTTACCCCTGTGGGGTCCCATGCCGCTTCCCGGTTCAACGGCCGGGTCATTGCCGCCACCAACCGCCCGAAAAAAGAGGTCATGGACGGCCGGGTGTTCCGGGAGGATTTCTATTACCGTCTGTGTTCAGACATCATCGAGGTACCGCCGCTGCGCACCCGGATTCAACAGGACCCCCGGGAACTGGACGCGCTTCTGGATTTCACGGTGACCCGCATGACCGGGCTGCCGTCTTCAAAAATCACCGCCAAGATCAAAAGAATCATTGACCGCCGGCTGGGAAACCATTATAGCTGGCCGGGGAATGTCCGGGAACTGGAGCAGTGTGTGAGAAGCGTTCTGCTCCGGCGGGATTACCTGGGCAAACAGGCGCCGGATGACGTTTCCCTGCCCGGCATGCTGTGCCAGGGGATTCAGGACCAGGAACTGACGGCGTCGGATCTGTTGTCCGGATACTGCACCCTTTTGTACGACACCTGGGGCACCTATGAGAAAGTGGCCCGGAAGACCGGGCTGGACCGGCGAACCGTTAAAAAATATATCATGAACCATCAACCGACATAAGGGATCACTCATGCTTTCTTTTCTGCCGCCGCCTGTGAAAGGGGCTCTGTCTTTCCTGATCTACCTGGTCAATACCATATTGCTCACCGTGCCGTTGATACTGGCTTCCCTGTTCAAGTTCATCCTGCCGTTTCAACCGGTGGTGGTGGTCCTGGACCGGATTCTCATGGGGATCGCAGGACTCTGGATTTACATCAACTCCCTGACCACGGACCTGTTCTGCAACATCGACTGGGACATCCGGGGCCTGGACAGACTCAACCCGAAACAGTGGTACCTGGTGCTGTCCAATCACCAGTCCTGGGTGGACATCCTGGTGCTCCAGAAAACTTTGCGCAAAAAAATCCCCATGCTCAAGTTTTTCCTGAAAAAAGAGCTGATCTGGGTCCCGTTTCTGGGGCTGGCCTGGTGGGCCCTGGATTTTCCGTTCATGAAACGGTATTCCAAAGAATTTCTGGCCCAGAACCCCCACCTGAAGGGGAAAGACCTGGAAAGCACCCGGAAGGCATGTCAAAAATTCAAACACACCCCGGTGTCCATCATGAATTTTGTGGAAGGCACCCGTTACACCCCGGAAAAAGCCAAAAAATCCGCATTTTCTCACCTTTTGACCCCCAGAGCCGGGGGCATCGCCTTTGTGCTGGGATCCATGGGAGAATGTCTCAATCATATCATCGATGTCACCATTGTATACCCGGAACGGGTTCCCAGTTTCTGGTCGTTCATCTCCGGCAAAACCCGGAAAATCATCGTGGATTTTCAACTGCTGGATGTGGGATGGCACATCAAAGGGGATTATTTCAATGATCCGGTTTTCAAGGAAAAATTCTGTGAGTGGCTCAATGACCTGTGGCTTGAAAAAGACCGGAAAATCGAACGCCTGCTGTCCTAAACAAGGGCGGCCATCACCCCGGTGAGCAGAAACGAGGATTCCATGAGAAATTCAATTTGATTTCCCGAAGACCGGGTCCTTTTTTCAAAAAAGCGGACGAGCACCAGCATCAGTCCGGGCACCAGTGCCAGCAGAACAGACAAAGCCGGCGGCAGTCCCGCCAGCCAGGCGCCGGCCAGCATCACCATGACGGCGGCCAGAACCCACCGGATCAGAACAAAGGTTTTTTTCTCCCCTAAAATAATGGGAAGGGTTTCCCTGCCCGCAATCCGGTCTCCCTGGATGGCCGCGATATCAAAAAATGCCGTCCGGCTGAACACCAGACCGGCGGCATACAGAAATGCCGCCGCCAGCCAGACCGGGGCAACCCGGGCGTCCACCGCCGGCAGAATGCTGGTCACAATTCCCCAGGCCATGGTGATCAGGATGGTTTTGGAACCGGGAATGTCCTTGATCCGGCGGAGCCGGTGTTTTCCGCTCCATGTGTCAGGAATGATTTTCAGGTTGTAGGACAACCCCAGAAGGCTCATGATCAGAAGAATGAAAAACGATGTCATCCCCGTGGTATAGGCCAGATACAGTCCGATAGCCCCCGATCCCATGGCCATCAGCGCCAGCACCGGCCGGTACCGCCGGTAGAACACGGCCCGGTCCGGATGGTTGTAAGTGTCTGATTTGACGGCAAACAGATTGTTCAGTACCTGCATGGAAAACACATAGAGCATGGCAATGGCGGCGTGAACCAGGGTGCGGGGCAGCTGCTGAATCACGGAGCAGGCATAGGTCAGGCTGCCGGCCCCCAATGCCAGCAGGAGATTGGTCTTTAACAGGCAATCCTGGATTTCGGAAATCAATCCCGCCACGGGACGCTGCTTCTGGAGATGCCGGGCCACCTGTGAGCAGGTGTCCGTGATCACCCAGTTGGGGGTGGATGCGCCGGCGGTGATGGCAATGGATTTCACCCCTGACAGGGCCGTGAAATCGATTTCCGACACCGATTCGATATGGCTGGCCACGGCCCGGGTTTCTGCGGCCACCTGGGCCAAACGTCTTGTATTGCCGCTCTCCCGTCCCCCCACCACGATCACCGCATCATGGGTGGCGGCCAGATGCCGGACTTCCTGCTGCCGCCGTTCCGTAGATCCGCAGATGGTATCAAACACCTCGTAATGGGGCCGGTGTGCCACGCAAAAGGCTTTGACCTGGTCATACAGTGCCGTGTTCTGGGTGGTCTGGGCCACCACCACCGCATTGTCAAATTCCGGCAGGGCCTTCAGCTGATCCATGGTGGTCACGGCATGCCCGTTACCCCTGGCATACCCCAGCAGGCCCACCACCTCCGGATGGTTTTCATCCCCGACAATGATGGTGGCATACCCTTTTTTCGCAAATTTGTCGATGATCACCTGAACCCGGACCACCCGGGGGCAGGTGGCGTTGATCACGGTGAATCCGGCGGATTTCAGGGAGGCCTCGTCTTCCGGCGGGACCCCGTGGGCCCGGATCAGCACCATGCCCTTTCCACTTTCCGGAATGGCATCCAGCCTGGAAATCCCCTTGGTCTCCAGCATCTCCAGCACCTGGGGATTGTGAATCAACGGGCCGTATGTATAGATCGGGGTATCGGATTTATTGGCGGCATCCAGGACCATGTCCACGGCCCGCCGGACCCCCATGCAGAAGCCTGCGGTTTTGGCGATCGTGATCTTCATGAAAGATTGATGAGCAGGTTCACCAGCCGGGAAAACTCCGATTGAGAGGTAAAATTGATTTCAATCCGTCCTTTTTCCCCGTTTTTTCGAATTTTTACCGGGGACTGAATATGACTGGAAATCCGGGAACAAGTCGTGTCAAGAAAGGCCTGTTCCGTTTCAGACAGGTTCCGGACAGGTTCCGGCTTTGCCTGTCTGGATCGATTCACCAGCTGTTCCGTCTTCCTCACCGACAGTTTCTGCCGGACCACCTGTTCGAACAGGGCCAGCTGCTTTTCTTCCGATCCCGCACCCAGAAGTGCCCGGGCATGCCCCATGGTGATCTCTTCGGCCAGAAGGCTTTGCTTGATCTTTTCAGGCAGACCCCGCAGCCGAAGCAGATTGGCGATGGTGGACCGGTTTTTGCCGATTTTCCGGGCCACTTTTTCCTGGGTATACCCGAATTCATCCATCAGCCGGAAATAGGCTTCCGCCTCTTCCAGCACATTCAGGTTGGCCCGCTGGATGTTCTCGATAATGGACACTTCCAGGACCTGCTCATCGGTCAGGTCCTTGACCACCACCGGCACATGGCTCAAATTGGCGGATTTGGCGGCCCGCAGGCGCCGTTCTCCGGCAATCAGCTCATAGGAGCCGTCCATATGCCGGACCAGCAGGGGCTGCAAAACTCCCTGCTGGGCAATGGACTCCTTGAGTCGGTCCAGCTCCTCTTCATTGAACTCGGTCCGGGGCTGATACCGGTTCGGAGCAATCTCCCCCACCGGACACATGAAAAAATCCCCCCGGTCCTTTTGCGCATCCATGTCAAAATCAGGAATCAACGCACCGATCCCGCGGCCCAGGCCGGTTTTTTTCTTTTTTTTATCCATCATCGTTTCAGCAGCTCCCTGGCAAACGCCATATATCCTTTCGCTCCCTGTGACTGCTTGTCGTACAGCATCACCGGCAACCCGTAGCTGGGGGCTTCCCCCAGCTTCACGTTCCGGGGTATTTTGGTTTTGAATACCAGATCCTTGAAATATTGCCGGGCATCCTCCACCACGTTCTGGGCCAGATTGGTGCGGCGGTCGAACATGGTCAGCACAATGCCTTTGATTTTCAATCCCGGGTTAAACGATGATTTGACCCGCTTGACCGTGTCCAGGAGCTGCCCCAGTCCTTCCAGGGCAAAAAACTCGCTCTGGAGCGGGATCAGCACGGAATGGGAGGCCACAAACGCGTTCAGGGTCAAAAGACTCAATGCCGGCGGGCAATCGATGAACACATAATCAAACCGGTCCGCCACCGGCGTCAGCAAATCCTTCAACCGGGCCTCTCGTTGAGGCGCCGAAACCATTTCAATTTCAAAGCCGATCAGGTCCACATTGGCAGGCAGCAGGGTCAATCCGGACAGCATGGTGGGCATCAGCAGGTCTTCAACATCCGCCTCACCGATCAGGCCATGATAAAGAGATGCTTCCAGACCGGGTTTTTCTACCCCCAGGCCGGTGGTGGCATTGGCTTGGGAGTCGCAGTCCACCAGCAGCACTTTTTTTTTCAACGTGGCCAGGGCCGCGGAAAGGTTCACGGCGGTGGTGGTCTTTCCCACCCCGCCTTTCTGATTGGCTATGCTGATAATCTGCGTCATAATCTGAATTCCATATCACAGTTCATAATTCAAGGCAAACAAGAAAAAAATCGCTCGAATTCATGGGAATCGGGCCTGAATGATTTTCCAGGCAGCCTCTTTTCCCCTATTCTTGAAAGCATGTCAAGAAAAATTGCCTTTCCGGTTTGTGTTTGACATTTCAGGCGCCTGTGATAATATGCCGCAAAATGCAGAAACGTCCGTCGTCATCCCGAAAACAGTCAAGGCCTCCCCGGAAACCGCTGATTTCCCCCCCCCGAAACAGGCCGGCCCGGTTGAATTTTTTGCCGGACCTTCCTATCACCGCCAGAAAAGAGGGGATCATAGCGGCCATCCAGACCAGCCAGGTGGTGATCATTTCCGGGGAAACCGGGTCCGGCAAGACCACCCAGATTCCCAAGTTCTGTCTGGCCGCCGGCTGCGGCACCCGGGGCATGATCGGATGCACCCAGCCCCGGCGCATCGCGGCCGTCAACGTGGCCAAACGCATTGCCTTCGAACTCCAGGAGCCCCTGGGCCAGTCGGTGGGATACAAGATCCGGTTCGACGACAAAACCGCTCCTGATGCCTGCATCAAGGTGATGACCGACGGCATCCTGCTGGCGGAAACCCAGCAGGACCCCATGTTGAGACGCTATGACACCATCATCGTGGATGAGGCCCATGAACGGAGCCTGAACATCGATTTCACCCTGGGCATTCTCAGGCGCCTCATAAAAAAACGCAAACACCTGAAGCTGATCATCACTTCGGCCACCATCGATACCCAAAAGTTTTCCGAAGCGTTTGACAATGCTCCCATCATCGAAGTCTCGGGCCGGATGTTTCCGGTGGAGGTCATATACCGCCCCATTCTGACGGACACCGGAGAAAAGCAGAACCCCGAGGACCAGGGATATGTGGAAGCAGCGGCCGATGCGGCCCATTCCCTTCTGACCCGGACCCGGTCCGGGGACATGCTGATTTTCATGCCCACGGAACAGGACATCGGCGAAACCATGGAACTGCTCAGAGGCCGGCAACACCCCGGAGTCACCATTTTACCCCTGTTCGCCCGGCTGTCCGCAAAAGAGCAGGCCAAAGTGTTTTCAAGGACCCCGGGCCGGAAAATCATCGTGTCCACCAATGTGGCGGAAACCTCCCTGACCATCCCGGGCATCAGGTATGTGATCGACACGGGCCTGGCACGGATTCCCAGTTATTCTCCGAGAACCCGCACCACGTCGCTGCCGGTGCGGGCCATCTCCCAGAGTTCGGCCAACCAGCGCATGGGCCGGTGCGGCCGGGTGGAAAACGGGGTGTGCATAAGGCTGTATGATGAAGACGATTTCAACGGCCGGCCTTTTTTTACGGCCCCGGAAATCCTGCGCAGCAACCTGGCCGAGGTCATTTTGCGCATGATCTCCCTGAAACTGGGAGAGGTGTCCCGGTTTCCCTTTATCGATCCCCCGGCCCCCAAAAGCATCCGGGACGGGTTCGATACCCTGGTGGAGCTGGGAGCGGTCACCTTCTCCGGAAAAAACCGGAAAACTGTGACCCTCACCCCGGTGGGAAAGATCATGGCAAGGCTGCCGGTGGACCCCAAACTGTCCCGGATCCTCATTGCGGCCCGGGAGAACCACTGCCTGGCCGAAGCCCTGGTCATTGTCACGGCCCTGTCCGTGTCCGATGTCCGGCAGCGACCGGCGGAAAAAGCGGCCGCCGCCGATCAGAAACATGCCCGGTTCAAAGACCCGTCGTCTGATTTTGTGACCCTGCTCAATATCTGGGACGCTTACAAAGATGAAGAGAAAAAATCCCGGTCAAGGGCAAAGCTGCGGCAGTTCTGCGTGGATCATTTCCTGTCTTTCAAACGGATCCGGGAATGGATGGACATCCTTCACCAGATCAGACAGCAGCTGCAGGAACACGGATTCACCGATTTTTCTCCCTTCGCTCCGCTGCCCGGCACGGAGCAGCTCAAATCAAGGGATCATGACGTCGGGGGTCCTCTCTACATTGCCCTGCATAAATCCCTTCTGGCCGGCTATCTGTCCCACATCGCCCACAAAAAGGAAAAAAACATCTACACGGCCGCCAAAGGCCAGCAGGCCATGATCTTTCCGGGGTCCGGCCTGTTTGACAAGGCAGGCCCCTGGATTGTGGCGGCCGAATATGTCAAGACCAGCCAGCTGTTTGCCAGGGGGGTGGCCAATATCGATCCGGCATGGCTGGAGGAGATCGGAAAAGACCTGTGCACCCGCACGTACTTCGATCCCCGGTGGGAGAAAAAACAGGGCCGGGTCATGGCCACGGAGCAGGTCGCTTTGTTCGGCCTCATCATTGTAGCGGGAAGGCCGGTGCCCTATGGCAGGATCCATCCGGAAGAGGCAGGGGATATTTTCATCCGCAACGCCCTGGTGGAAGGGGAAATCCACCAGCCCTTCCCCTTCATGGCCCACAACCGGAATCTGATCGAGGAACTGGAAGAAGCGGAGCACAAAACAAGGCAGCGGGACATTCTGGTGAGCACCGAGGACATGGTCCAGTTTTATCATGCCCGTCTGCCCCGGCCGTTCCATGACCTCAAGACCTTTGCCAGGTTTCTAAAAGACCAAAAGGATGACCGGTTTCTGCGGATGACCCGGGAGGACCTGGAAAAAAACCGGGCCGACCGGGATCACCTGGCCCTGTTTCCGGATATGCTGACAACGGAACAGGGAAACTTTGCCCTGTCCTACCGGTTCACTCCCGGGGATGAAGCCGACGGGGTCACGGTCAAGGTGCCGGCGGACATGGCGGCCCAGGTTCCCAGGACAGCTGTGGAAAAACTGGTGCCCGGCCTGTTTGAAGAAAAAATCGCCGGGTTGATCAAAGGACTGCCCAAATCATACCGGGTCCGGCTGATGCCGGTCCAGACTACCGCAGCCCGCATTGCAGCCGGTCTTCCACGGGATAACACGCCGCTTTTTTCACAGTTGTCCGCGTTTATTCAAAAGCACTATGGATTAACCATTCCGGCCACGGCCTGGTCGGAAGACCCGCTGCCGGATCACCTGAAAATGCGCATCTCCATCCGGGATCACCAGGACCGGGAGATCGCTGCCTTGCGGGACCCGGCCATTTTAAACCGGTTTGCCGCAGCCGATCCCCACCCCGGCACCTCGGCCCTGGACCGGGCCAGACAAAATTTTGAAAAAACCGGCATCACGGACTGGTCTTTTGGCGATCTGCCGGAGGAACATCTTGTCGAGGAGCCGGACGGGTTCACCCGCAAGGTCTATCCAGGCCTGAAAATCGACGGGGAGGATCTGAGCCTGCGGCTGTTTCTGTCAAAGGACGAGGCAGATGCCTCCCATGTCCGGGGCATCCGCCGGCTGTATGAACGCCGGTTTGCCGATCTGTTCAAGGCCGTTCGAAAAGATGTCCGCACCATGGCTGGGCTCAAGGAGATTGCCCCCTATTTCGGCGGAACGGCCGCGTTTCAGGAAGCGGTCTACACCTGCATCACCCGGCACCTGTTTGAAAAAAACCTCAGATCCCGGAAGGAGTTTGACACCCATATCCAGGAACTGCGCCCGGCTCTTTATCAGAAAACAAAGGACCTGCTCAAAGAGATCCAGGCGGTGGGACAGGCCTATGCCGACTGTTTTTCCCTGATTCAGTCCCTGTCTTTGAAGCACAAGGACCGGCCCCAGGCCAGCCGGATTCTCACGGAACTGTTCGAAGCCCTCAAAAACCTGGTGCCTGCCCATTTTCTGTCCCTGTACGACATGGCACGGATCCGGCATCTGCCAAGGTATGTGGACTGCCTCCGTATCCGGGCACAAAGAGGAGCGGACAACCCGGCCAAAGAATCGGAGAAAGCCGAAAAAGTCCGCCGGTTTGAAACCCACCTGGCCGCCCAGGTGGCAGGACTGTCTGAAAAGACCTCCCCTGAAAAAGCGCGGAAAGTGGAGGATTTTTTCTGGCTTGTGGAAGAATACAAGATCTCGGTCTTTGCCCAGGAACTCAAAACCGCGGTCAAGGTATCGGCCAAACGCCTGGAAAAGGAACTGCACACCCTGGCCACCATGATCTGATACCCTGATGGTACCGCCCTGAATGTTGGTTCCGTGCGCGGGTTTCCCGCCTGAACATTATCCGGTTGTCCGGTTTTTCAACCGCTGCCGGACCTGTTTTTCCAGGTGCCTGAAAATCAGGGACACTGCCCGGGTCTCTCCGACAGGACCGGAATCGTTCCATCCGGCGGCCAGGGCCTGCTGTTTTTTCTGACGGAACTGGTCGACCGAATCCACCAGCGTCATCCATGCCAGCAGCTTCTGAATCACGTGCCGTTCCTCCGGACTCAGATCCGCCGTGTCAATGGCCTGCCCGCTGTCTGTTCTGATAATCATCTGTTTTCGTTCTCATGTTCATCGGTTTTTCAAGCCGGTTTTTCCGTTTTTCCCTGAAACTCCTTGAAACCTGCTGCATAATGCATTAATTTGCCATACAATATCAATCAGAAACCCGGGATTCAACCAAAGGATTGTTTGCGTGTTCACTGAAACCGTTACTTTTCCGGCCGCTTTTGCCGCAGGACTGCTCTCTTTTTTATCGCCCTGTATTCTGCCCCTGATTCCTGCCTATTTTTCCTTCATCACCGGCCTTTCATTAGATGAGCTGACCGAAGGCAGACAAGAGACCCGGAAAAAAGTGATCCTGTCCACCCTCGCCTATGTGGCCGGGTTTTCCCTGGTGTTCATTCTGCTGGGGGCATCTGCATCGTTTCTGGGGTCGGTGTTCACGAAATACTCACATATCGTTCAGTATGTCGGGGGTACCATCATCCTGATTTTCGGACTCCACCTGCTGGGCGTCATCAACATCAGGGCCCTGTCCTTTGAAAAGCGGCTTCATATGACGCAGAAACCGGTACATCTGGCCGGCACCTTTGTCATCGGCATGGCGTTCGGGGCCGGATGGAGCCCGTGCATCGGCCCGCTGCTGGGCAGCATCCTGATCGTGGCCGGCAACCAGGACACCGTGGCCAAAGGGGTCTGGCTGCTGGCGGTCTATTCCGCCGGCCTGGCCCTGCCGTTCATTCTCATGTCCCTGTTCATCACCTCTCTTTTGGAAACCATGAAAAAAGCCACCCGGTTCATTCCCATTGTCAACAAAGTAGCCGGGGGGCTGCTGGTTCTCATGGGACTGCTGCTGATTTTTGACAAATTTTATCTGCTGACCCTCACCTGATGGGAACCTTGTCTTGACCCGGCAGAAATCCATGACCCCGTCTCCTTCCCGCTTTTACAGCCTGATCCTCGTTACCACCCTGGCCAAGCTGCTGATGAACACGGCCCGGCGCATGGCATACCCTTTTGCTCCGGCCTTTGCCAGGGGCCTGGGCGTGGACCTGGCCGCCGTCACCTCGATCATCGCCCTGAACCAGGCCACCGCCGTGCTGGGCCCGGTGGGGGCATCCTTTGCCGACCGGTACGGCAACCGCCGCATCATTCTGGTTTCCCTGGTGATGCTGTGTGCCGGATGCATGGCCGCCGGTCTCGTCCCGGTGTACGGCACCCTGGTGCTGGCCCTGTTTCTGGCAGGTCTGGCCAAAAGCATTTTCGATCCCAGTTTTCAGGCATTTTTAGGCACCCATGTACCGTTTGAACAGCGGGGCAGATTCATCGGCTTCACCGAACTGGCCTGGGCCGGGGCCACCCTGGTGGGGATTCCCCTGGCCGGCATGACCATCCAGGCGGTTTCCTTTCAAACCCCGTTTCTGGCCATCGGTGTCATGGCGGCCGCCTGTTTTGCCGTCATTTTTCACCTGATGCCCCGGGACTGTCCGTCTGCCGCAGACCCGGGCAGAGAATCCGGGCGGTTCCTGGCCGGCTGGAAACAGATCATGAAAAACCGCCGGGTCCTGGGCATGCTGAGTTTCGCCTTTTTCATGGCCCTGGGATCCGATATTCTGTTCGTGGTATACGGGGCGTGGCTGGAACAGTCCTATGGCCTGTCCCTGGCCGCCATCGGCCTGGGGACCATTCTCATCGGCCTGGCCGAGGTGGCCGGAGAGGCATTCACCGCATTTTTTTCCGACCGCATCGGACTGCTGAAAACCATTTTCATCGGCTTGATCCTGACCTCCGGATTCTATTTTCTGCTGCCGGTTCTGGACCGGGGGGTGCCCTATGTGCTGGGCGGGCTGTTCCTGGTGTTCCTGTGCTTTGAATTCACCATTGTCACGGCCATGAGCCTGACCACGGAACTGATGCCGAATTTGCGGGCCCCCACTTTGTCCGCATTTTATGCGGTGGGCGGCCTGGGCCGGGTGGCCGGGGCGTTCACCGGCGGGATGATCTGGTCTTTCACCGGTATCGGCACCATCAGCCTGATTGCCGGCATCTGTACCCTGCTGGCATTGGGGTGTATGATCGCCGGGTTTGTCCACCGTTCCCGGCCTTGAACCGGGGCCGCCTTAATCAGGGTCATCCGGCATCAGGGCCGTCTTACTTCAGGGCCGCCTCAAACCGCCGGAAATCCGGTTCCGTGATGCCTGCCACCCCCAGCGGGCGCTCCCGTGCATCATGACAGTCCGACCCGCCCGTGACCAGCAGATCATATTGCTTTGCCCAGGAAAGCAGCAGGTCCTGATGGTCTTTGGTATGCCCCGGATAAAATACCTCCAGCCCCTGGATACCGGCGGCCAGAAATTCAGGCAGCAGGGTTTTAACAGTCTCCACCGGCGGCAGCACTTCCCGGTAATGGCCTTTGCCCGGAAAAGAGCCGGCAGCCGGATGGGCCAGGACCGCCAGCAGCGGATGCTTTTGCATGAAACCGGCCACATCGTTCAATTCGATACCGGACGGCAGGTATGCCGGACTGTCATTGCCGATGATCTGGTGAACGGTCTGTTTGTCAGTGATGCCCAAAGTTTGAGACAGGGCCAGGGCAAAATGCCGCCGGCTGGCATTGCTGCTGAAACCGGCAATGTCCTGAAACGTCAGATCCCGGGGCAGGATGGGTGTCTTTCCCATGGGGCCGAATGTTTCATTGATCCGGAGGATCCGGGCCCGGACCAGATCTTCCCCCCGGCCTCTGGACAACACGGTTTCAAAGGCCGCCACAAAACCGGAGTCTGACAGGCGGGTTTCGGAAAAATAACACAGCAAATGCAGGGTACCGGTAAAAAAGGGCCGGCAAAACCGGACCGAAACTTCCACCCCCGGGATCACCCGGACACCGGTCTGCAGGCCGGCCGTCAGTCCCGGTTCGATTCCCTTGAGCGTATCGTGGTCGGTGATGGCAACAGCCCCAAGGCCCAGTTCCTTGGCTTTGTCCACCAGCTGGCCGGGGGTAAAATCACCATCCGAAGCCCGGGTGTGGTTGTGCAGATCCGCAAATACCGCATGTGTCATGATGGTTTTCTCCTGACGTTTTATGGGTGTGCCCGGTTATCCGGCAAAAGGATATCATTTTTACAAAGACTTGCACCAGAGCATTTTTTTCAAAAAAATTCAAGATATCGTTTGATTTTTGACTCGTAAGTGATAGAAGAAAATTTTAAAATGTAAAATTTTCAGTGAAATGAATGATACAGTATCAAACAACCCCCCTCATAAACGGATTTTAACATGGACATTCTGAATGAACTGGGGAACATCGGAACCGCCGAACAGGCGCTGGCTGTTTTTCGAGAACGGATGGATGAGGAACAGTACCGCCGGATTTCCCGCATCACCCATCCGGAAGTGTTGAAACGGATCGCCAATGCCGTGGTGATCTGCAACCCGGACACCATTTTCATCAACACAGGGTCTGAAGCGGACCGGCAATTTATCCGGGATCTGGCCATTGAAACCGGAGAAGAGCGGCCGCTGGCCCTGGAAAACCACACCATTCATTTCGATCTGCCCGGAGAACAGGGCCGGATCGTGGACCGGACCTTTTATATCGCCGACCCGGAAGACCAGGTTTCATCCCTGGCCAACCGCATGAACCGCCGGCAGGCACTGGAAGATGTCCGTGCCAACCTGACCGGCATCATGGCCGGCAAAACCATGGTGGTGGGATGCTACATGCGGGGACCGGTGGGATCGCCCGTCTCCAATCCGGCCCTGGAGATCACCAGTTCCGCCTATGTCAGCCACAGTGCGGAACTGCTGTACCGGAACGCGTTTGCGGATTTTGACAAAGAGGTGACAGCCCGGGGCCATTTTTTCACCAATGTCCACTCCCAGGGCCTGAACCGGCCTGAAGACCTGCCCGACGCCCGGGTGTTCATGGACCGGCAGTACCAGACCACCTACAGTTTCAAATGCACCTATGCCGGCAACACCCTGCTGCTCAAGAAAGGCAACCACCGGTTTGCCGTGGACAAGGCGGTCTACACCAACCGGGGAGAAGAGCTGTCCGAACACATGTTCATCACCGGCATCCAGGGCCCGGGAGGCCGGGTGACCTGGTTTGCCGGGGCCGCCCCTTCCGGATGCGGCAAAACCACCACAGCCATGGCCGGGAACCTGTTTGTGGGAGACGACCTGGCCCAGATGTGGATCGAAAACGACGGCAGCATTCGATGCGTCAATCCGGAAGCCGGCATTTTCGGAATTGTGGAGGATGTGAACCAGGAAGGGGACCCGTTGCTCATGAAGGTGCTCAGACAGCCCGGGCACGAGGTGATCTGGTCCAACGTGCTCATCGATGAAAACAACATTCCCCACTGGGTGGGCAACCATGAAACCCCGCCTGAAAAAGGGATCAATTTCCAGGGGGAATGGTATCCCGGCAAAACCGATGACAAAGGCAAGCCGGTGCCCATGTCCCACCCCAATTCCCGGTGCACCCTGCGGTCCACCAGCCTGGACAACTATTCACCTGAAGCGGACAACCCCGCCGGTGTGATCACCCGGGTATTCACCTACAGTGGCCGGGATGCCGACACCATGCCCCCGGTGTGGGTGGCACCGGACTCCGACCACGGGGTAGTGATCGGGGCCTGTATCGTGTCCGCCGCCACAGCCACCGAGGTAGGCGCCAGCGGGATCAAACGGGCCCCCTGGGCCAACGCGCCTTTCATTCCGGGCGCATTGGGGGACTACATGGATGCCCAGTTCCGGTTTTTCGGGAATGCCCGAATTCAGAAACCGTTTCAGCCGGTCATGGCCGGGCTCAACTATTTTCTCACGGACCAGGCCCGGGGCGGCAGCACCGGAAAGCTGCTGGGAGAAAAAAAGGATGTCAAGGTCTGGCTGGCCTGGCTGGAGCGCTATGCCCACCAGGAAGTCGGCTCTATTCACACCCCTGTGGGCAACCTGCCCCTGTACCGGGACCTGAAGCCCCTATTTGAAGGCATCATTGACAAATCCTATCCCAAAGCTTTGTATGACCGGCAGTTTTCTCTGTATGTGGACCACATTGTCGCCCGCATCGAACTGCAGGAAGCCGCCTATGCCAAAGAAGAGAACATCCCGGCCCGGCTGTTCGAGATCCTGGCCCGGCAGAAGGAAACGCTGCAATCCTGGAAACAGACCAGAGGCCCCGTGATTCAGCCGGATGATATGGAAATGTAATCTTTGTTGATTTAATCAATTTTGTTGATTTAATTCTTGATTTTAATAATTTTATTGGATAAAAATATAGATTTCACATAACAATAAAAACATCAACAAATACTGTTGCAGCCGGATGCTGCTGACAATATGTTTTTTGACAACAGGAGGAAGCAATGGCAAAAATTGTCCATCGTGAGGAAATGGCCCAGGGCACCATCATCATGAATGAGATCGAGGCCCCGCGCATATCCCGCAAAGCAAAACCCGGCCAGTTCGTGATTCTTCAGGCCGATGAAACCGGAGAACGGATTCCCCTGACCATGGCGGACACCAATCCGGATAAAGGCACCATCACCATTATTTACATGGTGGTGGGCAAATCCACAGCCCGTTTCAAACAGCTCCAGGTCGGAGACGAGTATTTCGCCCTGATCGGACCATTGGGCGCACCTACCCACATCGAGAACTTCGGCAAGGTGGTCTGTGTGGGCGGCGGCACCGGAATCGCGGTGCTCCACCCCATCACCCGGGCGCTGAAGCAGGCCGGCAACGAAGTCACCACCATTCTGGGGGCCAGAAGTTATGACCTGCTGATTCTGGAAGACAAGATGCGGGCCGTGTCCGATCATTTCCACATCTGCACGGATGACGGGTCCCACGGACACCACGGATTTGTCACCGACGTGCTCAAGGATGTCCTGGAAAAAGACGACATCAACCTTGCGGTGGCCATCGGTCCCATTCCCATGATGAAATTCTGCAGTCTCATCACCAAGGAAAAGAATGTCAAAACCTTTGTGAGCCTGAACCCCATCATGGTGGACGGCACCGGCATGTGCGGGTGCTGCCGTGTTTCCGTGGGCGGAGACACCAAGTTCGCCTGTGTGGACGGTCCGGAATTTGACGGGCACAAAGTGGATTTTGATGAGCTGGCCAAACGTCTGGCGTCTTATCTGGACGAAGAAAAAGCCAGCATGAAAACCTTTGAAAAAAGCAACGCATGAACCCACAACCGGTGAGTTGTACGGAGGAATAAATGGCAACAAAAGAAAAAATCGACCGGGTGAAAATGCCGGAGCAGGACCCGGATGTCAGACGGAGAAATTTTGAGGAAGTCCCGCTGGGGCTGACCGAAGAGATGGCAATGACCGAGGCCAAACGGTGCCTGCAGTGCAAGAAACCGGCCTGTGTGGAAGGATGTCCGGTGTCCGTGCTCATCCCTGAGTTTATCCACTGCATTGCAGAAGGGGATTTTTCCGGCGCCATCAACAAACTGTGGGAAAGAAACGCCCTGCCCGCGGTATGCGGCCGGGTCTGCCCCCAGGAGGAACAGTGCGAAGGCAAATGTATCGTGGGAAAAAAGGACCGGCCCGTGGCCATCGGTTACCTGGAGCGGTTTGCCGCAGACTATGAACGCAGAAACGGGGCCGGGGACATCCCGGCCGTGGCCGAAAAAACCGGTAAAAAAGTGGCGGTCATCGGCTCCGGCCCCTCCGGGCTCACCGTGGCAGGCGACCTGCTGCTCAAAGGACATGATGTCACCATTTTCGAAGCCTTCCACAAACCCGGAGGGGTCCTGGTCTACGGCATCCCTGAATTCCGTCTGCCCAAGGAGATCGTGGCCTCGGAAGTGGCCACCCTGGAAAAAATGGGGGCCAAAATTGACTGCAACACCGTGGTGGGGGCATCGGTCACCATTGACGAACTGTTTGCCGAAGGATACGATGCGGCCTATATCGGTGTCGGGGCCGGCCTGCCCCGGTTCATGAACCTGCCCGGTGAAAACCTCATCGGCATCTATTCCGCCAATGAGTACCTGACCCGCACCAACCTGATGAAAGGGTATCTGTTCCCCAAATACGACACCCCCATTGCCAAGGGCAAAAACGTGGTGGTGCTGGGGGCCGGCAACGTGGCCATGGACTCGGCCAGGACCGCCATGCGCCTGGGCGCGGAATCGGTCAAGGTGGTGTACCGCCGCTCCAGGGAAGAGATGCCGGCCAGGGAGGAAGAGCTGCATCATGCACTGGAAGAAAAGATCGAGTTTGTGCTGCTCACCAACCCCACCCGGTTTTTCGGCGATGAGAATGGCCGGCTCACGGGCATGGAGTGCTTGAAAATGGAGTTGGGAGAGCCGGATGCATCAGGCAGAAGACGTCCCGTTCCCATCGAGGGATCCGAGTTCAGAATCGACTGCGACCTGGTGGTGGTGTCGGTGGGCTCCAATGCCAACCCGCTGTTGACCAATGCCACCCCGGACATGGCATTGAACAAGTGGGGCAACATTGTTGCGGACCCGGTCACCGGCAAGACCACCAAAAAAGGGGTCTGGGCCGGGGGCGACATCGTCACGGGGGCTGCCACGGTCATTCTGGCCATGGGGGCCGGCAGGGCTGCGGCCAACTCCATGCATGACTATCTGACCATCGGCTGGTAATTGAGACTCAAGGGCGGACACCCCCCGCCCTTTTCCATGTAAAAGCCGCTGGAAACCGGAATTTTTCCGTTTTCCAGCGGCTTTTCATTGTCAATGAACCGGTTATGCCGGATTTAAAGAAATGGTTTCACTGCCGCACACGGGGTTTGCGCCGGCCGTCCTCACTCCGGCAGGATAAACACCTTGTGATCCACCAGGGACAATGAATGGATCCGTCCCTTGATGAATTTCTGATCCCCGAAAATGGAGACAAGGCGGATCCCGTCCTCATCCGGCTCCACCTTGTCCACCGCTTCCATGATCAGGGTTTCCCTGTCCGCTTCTTTCAGATATGCATTTGCTTCACACATGCCGGGTTCTCCTCATTCGGTTTCAATCAAAGACAGATGGGATGCCATGAGCTCGTCCACCAGCATGGGCAGCGGCAGCCCGGCCACCCCCACGATATCGATGTTTTCCTGGCTCAAGGGCAGCAGCACCTTTCGGGCGTCTGACAGGCTGATGGCCTCGGCCATGGGACCGGTCACCTCCCCCATCATGGCATGGGGCATGATGATGCCCACCGGGCCGATGATCACATCCGCCTTTTTCACGGTCTGGATGATGGCGTTGGTGCCTGAAGCCCCTTTGTTGGCCCGGGATTTGAGCATCTGGGCCGTGGCAATGGCATTGGTGCCTAAAGCAATGATCTCCACCGCCTCGCCGAACCGCTCTTTGAGTTTTTTGATGATCACTGCACCGATCCCCCCGCCCTGTCCGTCCACCACACAGATGGTCTGTCTTTTTCTGGTTTCCATGAATCGTTTGTCTTTATTTTTCGGTTGTCCGTCCACCGGCAGGCTCACCTGCCGGCAACCATCTGGCGGACATGGCGCCAGACCGACTGTTCCACTTCCTGTTCAGACGCGTTCCCATCCACCACTTTCACGGTTTCCTGATCCTTGAGCCGTTCGAACGCGGCAAAATAATTATGGCGCACCTGGGTCAGAATGTCAATTTTTTCAAACAGATCCAGATGCTTCCGGCCGGCCCGGATCCGCTCCAGACAGGTTGCGGGCGCCACATCGATGAAAAGGGTCAGGTCCGGTTTCAGAATCTGCGCATTCATGGCATTTAACGTGATCACCCATTCCAGATCCATGTCCCTGGCATGATAGGCATAGGAAGAGAAATAATACCGGTCGCACAGCACGGTGCGCCCCTGTTTCACCAGGGCCGCCACCCCGGTTTCCGGGGTCACCAGGTGATCGGTCCGGTCCGCGGCGAACAGGGCCGCCAGGGTCCGCGGATCCATGCTGATCCGGCCCTGCAGTGTCTGACGGATCAGGCCCCCCACCGGACCGCCGGTGGGTTCACACGTGGTATCCGCAGCAACTCCCATCCCCGTGAGCCGCTGTTGCAGCCGTGCCATCTGGGTGGTCTTGCCGGAGCCGTCCAATCCTTCGAACACCAAAAATCTGCCGGTTGTCATGTGCCTTCCGTCCTTGTGGTCCGCAAAATGATTGCCAGGGGCATTTATACCAGTATCCGGATGCAGTGGCAAGGGCGGAAGATGCCGCATCACCTTGAAAATCAATCAACCGCACTGCCTTCAAGGGCCTGGGCCCAGACGGCCGCCATCTCCTCACTGAACAGATAAAAATAGATCCTCACCGGTTCATATTCCGGCCGCATGCACACGGACAAGGCAATTTCGGCCGCCTCCCTTCGGGGATACCCGTAAACACCACAGGAAATGGCCGGAAACGCGATGGACCGGCACCCATGGGACACGGCCAGATCCAGGCTGTTCTGGTAAGCAGAGGCCAGCAGCCGGTCCGATGGCTCGTCAACCCCGTACCGGGGTCCCACCGCATGGATGACATAGGTTGCCTTCAAATTTCCGGCCCGGGTGATCCGGGCCTGGCCGGCCGGGCACCGGACCCCGTTTTCTGCCGGCACCTGTCTGCACGCCGCCAGCAGTTCCGGGCCGGCGGCCCGGTGAATCGCCCCGTCCACCCCGCCGCCCCCCAGCATCCGGGAGTTGGCCGCATTGACGATGGCATCCACTTCAGCCGTGGTGATATCCCCTTGAACAATCTTTATGTTCCCCATATTCTCCTCCCCGCCATCCGACATTTTCTGTATTGGATAATTATCCCTTATTTGAAGGCATTTCCCGCTTGCAGTTCTGCAGCGATAGCAGAACACCTGTCAGGTATAAAAAAGGGGTTATGCAAATAAGTGTCGATCTCTGGAAATTGGTTTCAGCCGATTAATCTGCTCTGCATCAGGACTGTGCATTGCATGCCAAAGATCCCAATCCTGTTGCAGGCCCAGCCAGAAATCCGCGGACATACCCAAAACACGGGAAAGTCGCAATGCCGTATCCGGAGTTACCGAACGTCTGCCTTTAATAATTTCATTGAGGCGAGGGTAAGAAACACCCAGGCAACGAGCGAGTTCTGTTTGTGTAAGACCAAGTGGCTTGACAAATTCCTCAAACAGCATCTCTCCAGGGTGTGTCGGGGGCCGATTCCGGGGCAGCCGCCTCCCAATATCAGTGATATTCTGTGATTTCGATCTCATAGACATTCCCTTCCTCCCATGTAAAACAAATTCGATATTGTTGATTGATGCGAATACTATATTGATTCTGCCGCTCGCCTTTTAATCGCTCCAGACGATTTCCGGGAGGCACTTTAAGCTCATTGACATATCGAACCCTGTTGATTTGATCCAACTTTCTGCGGGCAACAGACCAGATGGATTGGGGGCAGCATCTTCGAGCTGCTTGTGATGCCTCCCCATCAAAAATATCTTCTGTGCCACCAGACCTAAACGTTTTTATCATGAACCATATTATAACGGCATCCGTTATAGATGTCAAATTGCTTGGAAGGTATGCATACCAGTATAATAGCCTGCCAGGACCCAGGTCAATTCCAATGTGTCTGATCATGCTACCGGGGAAACACTCCAGGCAAAGATTCTGATAGGATCTTGTAGGATAGGCCGGCAAAAAATTCATTCACTATTCTTATTTAGATTTTGCCACAGATTCTTAAAAACTTGAATGACAACCATAATACCTATTATACTGAAAAATAGAGGAAAAATTAAATAATGGAACAAACTATCGACAATTGCAGTTTGTGGATCATTCTCAAAATAGTATATTTTAATTTTTTCTCCCTTTTTTGGGGCAAGGAACCAATTGGTTTTGGCTTTAGTTTTAAACCCGTGCTTCTCTCCTTGGAGATCTTCAAATTCTACAAATGGCCTTCCTCCTAAATCTTTAGCTTGCAAAGGATTTTCAATGACACCGTACACGCTAACGCCTTTAAAGCGAAAAGTACAATATTTGTATATCTGATATGCAGAGGGTACCAAAACTACCAACCCTAATAACGGCCATGCCCTGACG
>NPIF01000173.1_pt1 | contig 89985 bp, 75 predicted proteins | sample 8637461 | NCBI WGS metagenome assembly NPIF01 (sample SAMN07420641, study PRJNA396082) | bioreactor metagenome | isolation source: sample BR12 brine-fed electro-methanogenic bioreactor BR | place: Japan: Kochi | collected 2016-12-09 | reverse complement strand
ATCATCGAGCGGCCGGAGGAAAAGCAGGTGCTCATGCACCGTCTTGGTGCGGCGGTATCCAACCGCTGGGGCAGCAAGGGGATGAATACCGATTATGTTTCGTGATTTTCACTTGATTCGATGCGGGGAGAACGATGTACTCTTTTTCCCGGAAAGCGTGAAAATCTACAGCGTACCCAAGGTCTATGCGCCCGCGATTGTCGACTATCTGGAACACGGCGGCAAAGTGCCGGATGCCGTCGCGCCGATTTTGAAGAAAGAGGCGGGACAGGCACAGGCGCAGGCAGGCATGCTCGGGCAACGCATCGAAAACGACGGCAACGCGGCGACGGACAGCCTCTGTCTCTATCTGGCGCATGACTGCAATCTGGCCTGCACCTACTGTTACAACAACGGTGGACGCGTGTCCGATTCTGTGCCGATGATGGATGCTGATGTTGCCGAGGCCGCGTTCCGGCGCTACTTCACCGAGCCCGGACGCACCTACGGGGTGAGTTTCTATGGCGGGGAGCCGTTGCTGAACTTCAAGACCATGAAGCGCGTGGTGATGAGCGGCGCGGCATTGGAGCGTGAACGCGGCATACTGATCACCTACAGCATGACCACCAACGGCACGGTCCTGAGCAAGGATATCCTGCAGTTCATTGATCGAAATATCGATAGCGTGACGGTAAGCCTCGACGGTCCCATGGAGGTCAACGACCGCTATCGGGTGCGTGAGGCCAGGGGCGCGCCACAGGGGTCGTACGCCAAGGTACTTTCCAATTTCCGCCGGTTGCGCGAGGAAACCCGGGCGAAGCTCACCATCAAGGCCACCCTCACCGGCACCGGTATCCCGCTCTATGAACAATCGTTGCAACATCTGCGCTCCCTGGGGGCGGACGGGGTGGCGATGACGCCGGTAAATACCGCGTCCGGCAATCCCGCGGCCATCGCCGACGGCGCCTACGCGGATTACGTGGAGCGCGAGGTGGAACAGTGCCGGCGTTTCTTCGCGGCCGACGATTCCGCACCGGTGGTAGGACAGGAAACGACGCTGAACATGCTCGCCAACCTGCTCACGAAGCGGAAGTTCCTCAAACACTGCGACGCAGGCAAAAACCCGGCGGTCACGGCGGACGGATCGCTCTACGCCTGCCACGGGTTGACCGGAATGCCCGAGTTCCACATGGGCACGCTCGAACAAGCATCGCCGCAGGAACGGCATATCCGCACTATGTTCGCAGCGCTGAACGTTCGTGACATCCACGAATGCCGCCGCTGCTGGGCACGCTACCTGTGCGGCGGGGCCTGCTATGCGCACGCCTATACCAACACGGGCAGCGTCGCACGCCCCGATCCGCGGCACTGTATGCTCACCCGCCGCCAAGCCGAGGCGGTGATCGCGGGCTTTGCCGGGGCGATGGCGGAGCCGCGGCAGCGCGCACGCATCTACCGGATGGTGCAGGAGATGATCAACCCCGCCCAGGATACGCCCCATGGATAGCAGCCTGAAAAACGTCTGTCTGCTGCTGTCCCAGAAATGCAATCTTTCCTGCAGCTACTGCTACGCCAACGGCGGCGATTTCGGACAGGAATCGCGCCTGATGGGATCGCACGTCCTGCGGCGCGCGCTGGAGCGCATGCTGCCGCTTGCCGATGATGTGCTGGTGGTCTCCTTCTTCGGCGGCGAGCCCTTGTTGAATTTCGAGCGGATGCAGGAGGCGGTCGCCGTCGGCGACGAGCTGGCGCGGGAGTCGGGGGTGGAGTTGCGCTACGCGCTTACCACCAACGGCACCGTACTCACGGACGAGATCGTTGCCTTTCTCAAGGCGCACGTCGCCTACGTGGCGGTCAGCCTGGACGGCGAGGCGCAGGTGAACGACCGCGAGCGGCGATTCCGTAACGGCACGCGCGGCGTGCACGATGCGGTGCGCGCGACCCTGGCGCGGCTCCGGGAAGCGGGCATCCGTTTCGGCATCCGCGGCACCGTGACGGAAGACGGCGCGGGGATGCTTGATGCCACCACCCGCTATTTGGGCGGACTCGGCGCGGATTCGGTGCGCGTGGTTCCGGCGTTCCGCGCCGACGGCTGGCCGCCGCCGGCGCTCGACGTGCTGGCGGAAAGCATGTGCGCCCTCGAACTGGAGGCGCTGGCGCAGGTCGCCCGTGGCGAGGAGCCGGTACGCGGCGAATCCTTTTACAAGACGCTCGCCTGCACCATCGGCGGGGAACGCAGGGACCATCCCTGCGCGGCGGGAGATGCGATGCTCGCCGTGGCGGCCGACGGCGGCGTCTATCCCTGCGATCACTTCGTCGGCGCGATGGATTACGATATGGGCAACGTGTGCGACCCGCTCTGGCCGGGGGAGCGTTTCGCGCAGGTGCGGGCGACGCTCAAAGGAAATTCAGTGATGCAACGCGCGGCCTGCCGCGGGTGCGCCGTGCGGCACACCTGCGGCGGGGAGTGCCACGCCCAATCCCTGGCGGCGCACGGCGACATCGCCACGCCCTCGCCCTCCCACTGTACCCTGATGCGCCGCGTTTACTCACGCCTGACGGCGGAGGTGGAGAATTTGACGGCGGACGAAGCCGCGCGCGGCCGGATGCGGGCCTTTTTGGGCGGTGAGCGATGATGCCGGCGATTGCGGTAGAACATCTGCAGTGCCGCTACCCGAACGGTACGCTGGCGCTGCGCGATCTGTCTCTCGACGTCGGCGTTGGGGAAGTGTTCGGGCTGCTCGGCGTCAACGGGGCCGGGAAGACCACCATGATCAAGGTGCTGAGCACGCTGTTGCGCCCCAGCGCTGGCCGGGTCAGGGTGCTGGGGCGGGATGTGGCCAAGGATAGGGTTGCGATCAAGCGCCGTATCGGCGTGATGCCCCAGGATATCAATCTGGACACCTATCTGGATGTGCGCCAGAACCTGATTTTTCACTGTCGCTTCCATGGGATCGCAAAACGGGAGAGTGCGCTCCGCGTGGAACGCTGGCTGGAGGCGCTGGGACTGCGGGACAAGGCGCTGGAACCGGTGCTGCGTTTGTCCGGCGGGACGAAGCGGAAGGTGATGCTGGCCAAGGCGTTCCTGACCGAGCCCGAGTTTCTGATCCTTGATGAGCCGACGGCGGGGCTGGATCCGGAGATGCGCACCTTTGTGTGGGACAGCGTGCTGGATTTCCGCCGCACGCGGCGCACCGTCTTCCTGTCCACCCACTACATGGAGGAGGCGGAACGGCTGTGCGACCGCATCGGTATCCTGCACGATGGAACCCTGGCGGCGCTGGGCCGGCCCTGCGAGCTGACGCACAAGGTGGGAGAGGACGGCCGGCCGCTGCATATCGGGATGCATGACGTATTCCGCAACGTCGTCGGGAGTGCGGCATGAAGTTCGTGTTCGTCATGCTGCTGCGCGACTTGACGGCGGATGCCAAGGCCATCAAGCTCGCGGCCGTCAGGCTCGTGCTGCAGCCGGCGATATACCTCTTCGTGTTCGGCTACGTGGTCGGCGGCATGCTGCCCACTGAGGGCGGGCGTTACTCCGAGATTATCGCCCCCGGCATCATCGCAATCACGGTGATGACCGGCCCGTTCGTCACCGTCGGCGGCTCCATCCTGTCGGGGTATTACTTCCGCACCATGGAGGCCTGGCTCCTGGCGCCGGTTACGCTGCGTACCCTGATGCTGGCCAAGGTGTTGAGCGGGCTGTTTTACGGGCTGGTGAGCGGTACCATCGTCGGTCTCCTGATCTGGCTAATCCTTGGCCTGGCGCCGCAATCGCTGCTTATGCCTTATCTTCTCGGGGCCGCCGGGGCGCTTTTCTTTTCCTTCCTGTCGATTGTGATCCTGCTGTTTCCCGAGACACCGGACAAGGGGCAGGAGCTCTTTTCCTTCCTGCTCATGCCCATGACCTTTTTCGGTTGCACCTTCTACTCGTATTCGATGCTCGAACCGCCGTTCAGCTACATCGCCCTCCTGTTGCCGACGACCTATATCAGCGAGGGGCTGCGCGCCGTCTACAACCCGGCGCTCCCGCACATGGACAGCACCTTCATTGTGCTGGGCCTGTTGCTGGCGGTGGCGGCGCTGTACCCGCTTGCCGGCTGGGTGTTCCGCCGGAGGTTCAGGGACTTTACATGGTGAATTGGTTCCGGGGCGCGTTTGTGCATGTCGTCGTGCCGCTAGTATCGCTGACCATGTTGTCTTTTGTCGCTCTGACCGCCTCGGCGGACGAGGCAGAGTCCAACCATGTGACCAGCCTGACCGCCGAGGATATCCGCCGCGAACGGCCAACCGATCTGGTAGAACTGCTGCGTTCCCGCGTCGGGCTGGATGATCGGGGCGGCACCTTGAGCATGCGCGGCGTGCCGGGGGTAGTGGTGCAGATCGATGGCTTCGTCTCCGGCATGGAAGCCTTGCGTCTGCTGAAGCCCGAGCAGGTTGTCGAGGTAAAGATACTGCGGGGCGCGGCCTCGGCTCGTTTCGGCGCGGGCGCGATGGGCGGCGCGATCCTGATTACAACGGAAAAGCCGTCCCTTGGGCGCCGTTTCGAATGGGTGCTGGGCCTGGAGACATCGGGCAGTGTTTCCTCGCGCTTCATCGGCAGTTATCAGAATGAGGGCAGGGGGGGGACGCTCGTCGGAGAATTGCAGGAGAGGCAGGGATATCGAGCCACGCCGGAGGCACCGTTTCCGGGCCAGATCACGGTGGAGAAGGAGAGCGGCCACCAACAGACCGTGGATGCGAGGTTTGATTTTCAGCGCGGCGGCAGCCAGACGCGGCTTACCCTCAAACACGCGGACAGCATGGACAGGTTCGGACGCCCCAACTGGTGGTGGCAGCGAAGCGTCAACCGTGTCGGCGTGACCTCGGCCGTGGCCGGTGACACGCCCTGGACTTTCCAAGCCGCCGCCGCCTACGAGTCTTCGTCGGATGATGCGCTGCGGGATCGGGGCAGCGGGACCGACCCGGATGGCCTGACGGCGGATCGGTACATCTTCGCCGTATGGCGGCAGGCGGAGCTGGAGGTCACCGCCGAGCGGCGCGGCGGGCGCAACGTGCTACGTGTCGGTGTGCTGGGAAAACAAGCGGATGAGTCCCATGAAATCGTGGCGTTCAGTACACGGGAGCTGCGTTTCACCATGGCGTCCGGCACCTTCAATGGCGCTGCCCATTTCCGCTACGAACACGAAACGGATGGTGGAGTGGCGCTGGACATGGGGGGGCGTTACGACCTCTATCGGTATGGCAACACCACGATTCATGATGTGGCCTCCGGCGGAGCGCCGATCACGGGGGCTGTCTTGGACAAGACTGCCTTCAGCCCGCGTCTTGGCCTGCGCCGGCAGTTCTTCGGCGGCACGCTGCTCAGCCTCAACGTCGGCACGGGGTTCGTCCCGCCCACTCCGGAACAACTGTATTACGAAGACATCAGCGATTCTGCCCAGTTTCTCGCCAACCCGACGTTGAAACCACAGCGTTCCATCACCTGGGATGTGGGGCTGCAGCGGACGATTGGAGGCATGCGCCTCGGCGCGACGCTGTTCCATTCCCGCTGGGAGGAGAAGCTTGGTGTGATGATCGTCGATTACGGCGAGCCCGTGAAGCGGCAATGGCGGAACATCGGCGCGGCGGAAGCCCAGGGCGTCGAAATGGAACTGGAAGGGCGCCTGTGGGAACGCTGGGATCTCATGTTCAATTACACCTTCAACCGTACCCACATCGTTGAAGACGGGGCAAATCCCGACCTGGTGGGTAACGAATTGCCGGATATGCCGCGGCACAAGGCTAATCTCGTCCTTACCTACGATGGGGGGGATATCACCGGTCGGATAGCATTGCGTTATATGGGGGCCGCCTACACCGACGAGCGCAATACCGTTGTGGATGCCGCGGGTTATCGCTGGCGCAAGGATGAGTATGCGGTCGTCGATGTGTCGGCAACCCGGCGCTTCGGCGCGGCGCGCCTCACCCTGGCGGCTGACAACCTGTTCGACGAAATCTACATGACCGGCTTCTTTCGCCGCAGCCCGGGACGCATGCTGCGTGCCGAATTTTCCTATCTGTTCTGACCCTTACCCTGGAGGTATCGCATGACCGTCACGATGATGAGGCAAACCTTGGCCTTGGGACTCATGCTCCTTGTACTCGCGCCGCAGGCGGCCCAGGCCTGCCGTCCGTTCGGTTCGTACCAGTTCGTGGAGGACGCGGATGGCGGGGTCTGGTTCACCGAAGGCGACAACAACGCCATTTCCCGCTTGGCGCCGGACGGGACGGTTAGGGCGCACCCGTTGCCGACACCGCATTCCGAGCCGAGTTCGCTGGCCCTGGATCTGTCCGGCAATATCTGGTTCGTCGCCATGGATACGGCGAAGATCGGTCGTTTGGGCCTGGATGGACGGATCGTCGAATACGCAACCACCGACGGCCATCCCAGCCTGGTCGCAGTAGACCGCACGGGCGAAGCCTGGTTCACTCAGATGGCCGGCAACGAGGATGGCGGCAGCCACGCCGGACACGAGGGCCACGGTATCGCCAAGATAGGGCGCATCGACGGCAAGGGACAAATGCATTCCTACCCGACTCCGGAGGGCTGGCCGACATCAGTCGCCTTCGACGGCCAGGATCGTGCCTGGGTCACGCTGCTTGTGCCCGGTGTCGGGGATGCGCCGCCCAAAGGCCATCTGGCGCGGTTGGGGCGGGATGGAAACTGGACGCTTGCCGGGAGCTGGGTTGGCAGTTGCCCAGGCAACATGATTCGGTTGCCGGATGGCGGGCTGGCCTATTCCGATCATTGCCGCGGCGTTCTCGGCCGGGTTTCCGCCAAGGGCGAGATCGGCGCGCAAGACCTTCCCGCAGGCACCTATATCCAGCAAATGTCGGCGACAGCGGATGGTACGCTGTGGTTTACCGGCGACGGCAAGAGCCGTCTGGGGCGGATCGACCGGCGCGGCAGGCTCACTTACCTGGAGCGCCCGGAGAACGGCGATCAGACCATGGCGGTACTTGCCACGCGCAACGGTGACGTGGTGTTCTCCGAATTTTATAACTACAACATCAACCGCCTGACCCGTGAAGGCACCTATATCGAACACCTGATCAATGTCGACGAGCGGCGGGGAATGCGGGAAGTGAGGACGGGGGAGGTCTGTTACATCCAGTTCGCGGCCCGCATAGTCTCCAAGAAAGAGATGGACGCGAAGCGCGCCGAGGAGGTGCGCAGCGGCCGCTTCAGACCCGACGGCAAGGGCACTGAGAAACTGGTCGAGGAGAAATGCCTGGTCTGCCATGATGCCCGTCGCCTGTTGCTGTCGCGGCGCAGCGACTGGACCCCAAGTATTACCCGCATGCATGCCTACAGGGATGTGCGCAACGTTGAACCGCTGACTGAGGAAGAGACGATACGGTTAGTGGGGTATTTCAATGAATACTACGGGTTGCGCTGAATCACACTATCAAAATAAGTGTTTCGCATAGTGTCCTGTTGGTTGTGGGTCGGGCTTTAACCCGACATCGATGCTCAAGCACCGCGCAGGCTGTCGGACTGAAGTCCGACCCACAGTATTCGCGTAGGCTGATCTGGTTACCATTTCAAAACAGCTATTTAGGGTTTCCCGGGCCATGCAAGCCGATACGTAATAGTGAGGTGTGCTTTGCCACGAAGCTGTAAGCAGGGGCTCACGGCGACTGGCCTGCCGATTGGGAAATCAATGGGCGCATAAATTGCACGTTTACGCGCCATCCGGTACAATTCGCTTCCACCTGAACGCCCGGCCTTAGCTGCCTGTCATCCTCGGTGAGGTCCGCGACCTTATCCGACGTGACCGGGCGCGCCGCCCGCGGCCATTCATCTGAATCCGAGCGGGGAGGGTCCACACAGGGCCCTTCCCGCTTTGCACATATAGACTAGACGTACTTGGAGGCTACCTTGCGGCAACCGGCCCTGCTGGCTCTGGCGGACGGCTCCCTGTTCTGGGGCGAATCGATTGGTGGCGAGGGCCAGACTGTCGGCGAGGTGGTATTCAATACCGCCCTCACCGGCTATCAGGAGATCCTCACCGACCCCTCCTATGCCCGCCAGATCGTTACCCTGACCTATCCCCACATCGGCAACGTCGGCACCAATGACGAGGACGAGGAGTCCTCCCATGTGTTCGCCGCCGGCCTGGTGATACGTGAACTTTCCGCCGTTGCCAGCAACTGGCGCAGCCGGATGCCGCTGGACGAGTACCTGCGCAAGCACAAGGTGGTGGCCATCCACGGTATCGACACCCGCCGCCTGACCCGCATCCTGCGCGAGAAGGGAGCCCAGAACGGCTGCATCGTCGCCGGGGACGACATCGACGCCGATGCCGCGCTGGCGGCGGCGCGCGGCTTCCCCGGCCTCAAGGGCATGGACCTGGCCAAGGAAGTCTGCACCCGCATGCCTTACGAGTGGGCGCAGGGCAGCTGGACCCTGGCAGGCGGCCTGCCGACCCATCCGGAGCCGCTGGAGGAGAAGCTGCCCTACCATGTGGTGGCCTTCGACTACGGCGTGAAGCGCAACATCCTGCGCATGCTGGTGGATCGCGGCTGCCGCATCACCGTGCTACCGGCGCAGACCCCGGCGGAAGAGGTGATGAAGCTGAAGCCGGACGGCGTGTTCCTGTCCAACGGCCCCGGCGACCCGGAGCCCTGCGACTACGCCATCAAGGCCATCAAGACCATCGTGGACGCCGGTGTCCCGACCTACGGCATCTGCCTGGGCCACCAGCTGCTGGCCCTGGCCAGCGGCGCCAAGACGGTAAAGATGAAGTTCGGCCACCATGGCGCCAATCACCCGGTGCAGGACCTGGACAGCAGGCAGGTGATGATCACCAGCCAGAATCACGGTTTCGCCGTGGACGAGGCCACCCTGCCGGCCACCCTGCGCGCCACCCATCGCTCGCTGTTCGACGGTTCCTTGCAGGGCATCCACCGCACCGACAAGCCGGCCTTCAGCTTCCAGGGGCACCCTGAGGCAAGCCCGGGCCCGCACGACGTGGCGCCGCTGTTCGACCACTTCGTGGATTTGATGAAGCAGGCGAAATAAAGAATGAAACACGGGGAACGCGGGGGATACAGGAATACACCTGGCCCCCGTTTTCCCGTGCTCCCCATGTTCCCCGTGGTTAAGTGACGCTATGCCAAAACGTACAGACATCCAGAGCATCCTCATCATCGGCGCCGGCCCCATCGTCATCGGCCAGGCCTGCGAGTTCGACTACTCCGGCGCGCAGGCTTGCAAGGCGCTGAAGGAGGAGGGTTACCGGGTCATCCTGGTCAACTCCAACCCGGCCACCATCATGACCGACCCGGAGATGGCCGACGCCACCTACATCGAGCCCATCGTCTGGCCGACGGTGGCCAAGATCATCGAGAAGGAGCGCCCCGACGCGCTGCTGCCCACCATGGGCGGCCAGACCGCGCTCAACTGCGCGCTGGATCTCGCCAAGCACGGCGTGCTGGAGCAGTTCGGCGTGGAGATGATCGGCGCCAGCCGCGACGCCATCGACAAGGCCGAGGACCGCGACCGCTTCCGCAAGGCGATGCGCAAGATCGGCCTCGACATGCCGCGCTCCGCCATCGCCCACAGCATGGAAGAGGCCTTGCAGGTGCAGGCGCAGATCGGCTTCCCCACCATCATCCGCCCGTCCTTCACCATGGGCGGCTCCGGCGGCGGCATTGCCTACAACCGCCAGGAATTCATGGAGATCTGCGAGCGCGGCCTCGACCTCTCGCCCACCAACGAGCTGCTCATCGAGGAGTCGGCGCTGGGCTGGAAGGAATATGAGATGGAGGTGGTGCGCGACCGCAAGGACAACTGCATCATCATCTGCTCCATCGAGAACCTGGACCCCATGGGCGTGCACACCGGCGACTCCATCACCGTCGCCCCGGCACAGACCCTGACCGACAAGGAATACCAGATCATGCGCGACGCCTCCTTGGCGGTGCTGCGCGAGATAGGTGTCGACACCGGCGGTTCCAACGTCCAGTTCGCCATCAATCCGGAAGACGGCCGCATGATCATCATCGAGATGAATCCGCGCGTGTCCCGTTCCTCCGCCCTGGCGTCCAAGGCCACCGGTTTCCCCATCGCCAAGGTGGCGGCCAAGCTGGCCGTGGGTTACACCCTGGACGAGTTGCAGAACGACATCACCGGCGGCGCCACCCCGGCTTCGTTCGAGCCGTCCATCGATTACGTGGTCACCAAGGTGCCGCGTTTCACCTTCGAGAAATTCCCCAAGGCTGATGCGCGCCTGACCACCCAGATGAAGTCGGTGGGCGAGGTGATGGCCATCGGCCGCACCTTCCAGGAATCGCTGCAAAAGGCGCTGCGCGGCCTGGAGACCGGCAAGGACGGCTTCGACGAGGTGCTCGACACCCAGGCGGAGAACGCCATGGACCGCCTGCGCCAGGAACTGCGCGTGCCGAGCGCCGAGCGCCTGTGGTACGTGGGCGATGCCTTCCGTACCGGCATGAGCATGGAAGAAGTGCACGGCCTGACCAAGATCGACCCCTGGTTCCTGGTGCAGATCGAGGAACTGATTGCCCTGGAAAAGGAAGTGCGCGCCAGGGGCATCGACGGCCTGGACAAGGCCACCATGCTCCAGTTGAAGCGCAAGGGCTTTTCCGATCGCCGCCTGGCCCATCTGGTCGGCGTGCGCGAAGGCGTGCTGCGCAACCACCGCCATCAGCTCGGCGTGCGCCCGGTGTACAAGCGCGTCGACACCTGCGCCGCAGAGTTCTCCACTTCCACCGCCTACATGTACTCCACCTATGAGGAGGAGTGCGAGGCGCAGCCGACCCAGCGCGACAAGATCATGGTGCTGGGCGGCGGACCGAACCGTATCGGCCAGGGCATCGAGTTCGACTACTGCTGCGTCCATGCCGCGCTCGCCATGCGCGAGGACGGCTACGAGACCATCATGGTCAACTGCAACCCGGAGACCGTGTCCACCGACTACGACACCTCCGATCGCCTGTACTTCGAACCGCTCACCCTGGAAGACGTGCTGGAAGTGATCCATCTGGAACAGCCCAAGGGCGTCATCGTGCAGTACGGCGGCCAGACCCCGCTCAAGCTGGCCCGTGACCTGGAGGCCGCCGGGGCGCCGATCATCGGCACCACGCCGGACTCCATCGACCTGGCCGAGGACCGCGAGCGCTTCCAGAAGATGATCGACAAGCTGGGTCTGCGCCAGCCGCCCAACCGCACTGCGCGCAACCCGGAAGACGCCGTGCGCCTGGCCGAGGAAATCGGCTATCCGCTGGTGGTGCGCCCGTCCTACGTGCTGGGCGGCCGCGCCATGGAGATCGTCTACAACGAGGCCGAGCTGCGCACCTACATGCGTGATGCGGTGAAGGTATCCAATGAGTCGCCTGTGCTGCTGGATCGCTTCCTCGACGACGCGGTGGAAGTGGACGTGGACGCCATCTGCGACGGCCAGGACGTGCTCATCGGCGGCATCATGGAACACATCGAGCAGGCCGGCGTGCACTCCGGCGATTCCGCCTGTTCGCTGCCGCCCTATAACCTGACGGCCGAGGTGCAGGACGAGCTGCGTGCGCAGATTCGTGCCATGGCCAAGGAGCTGAAGGTCATCGGCCTGATGAACACCCAGTTCGCCATCAAGGGCGACAAGGTCTACGTGCTGGAGGTCAACCCGCGCGCCTCGCGTACCGTGCCCTTCGTGTCCAAGGCCACCGGCATGCAGTTGGCCAAGATCGCCGCACGCTGCATGGTGGGCCAGACCCTGGTCAGCCAGAAGGCGACGCACGAAGTGGTGCCCGAATACTACTCGGTGAAGGAAGCGGTATTCCCGTTCATCAAGTTCCCCGGCGTGGACCCGATCCTGGGGCCCGAGATGAAGTCCACCGGCGAAGTGATGGGCGTGGGCCGCAGCTTTGCTGAGGCCTACTACAAATCGCAGATCGGCGCCGGCGTGCTGTTGCCCAAGGGCGGCAAGGCCTTCGTCAGCGTGCGCGACCCGGACAAGAAGGGCGCGGTGCAGGTGTGCCGTTATCTGCTGGAGCTGGGCTTCGAGATTCTGGTCACCCGCGGCACCGGCCGCGTGCTGGACGAAGCCGGTATTCCCTATACCCGCGTCAACAAGGTGACCGAGGACAGGCCGCACATCGTCGACATGATCAAGAACGACGAGGTCAGCTTCATCGTCAACACCACCGAAGACAAGCAGGCCGTGGCCGATTCCTTCCTGATCCGGCGCGAGGCCCTGCAGCACAAGGTGACCTATACCACCACCCTGGCCGGCGCGCTTGCCACCGCCAAGGCGCTGATGCAGCGTGATATCGGCGACGTCAACCGGATCCAGGATCTGCATCTGGAGTTGCAGCAATGAGCAAGACACCGATGACCGTGCGCGGCGCCGAGCGCCTGCGCGAGGAGCTGAACGAGCTGAAGACCGTGGCGCGTCCGCGGGTGATCGAGGCCATTGCCGAGGCGCGCGCCCACGGTGACCTGAAGGAAAATGCCGAGTATCACGCCGCCCGCGAGCAGCAGGGATTCATCGAAGGCCGTATCCAGGAGATCGAGGGCAAGCTGTCCAATGCCCAGATCGTCGACCCCCTCAGCCTCAACGCGGCCGGCAAGGTGGTCTTCGGCGCCACCGTGGTGCTGGTGGAAATGGATACGGAAGACGAAGTGACCTACCAGATCGTCGGCGAGGACGAGGCCGACATCAAGCAGCGCCGCATTTCCGTCACCTCGCCGGTGGCCCGCGCCCTCATCGGCAAGGAAGAGGGCGATATCGCTTCGGTGCAGGCCCCGGGCGGTCTGCGCGAATACGAAATCGTCGAAGTGCGCTACGAATAAAATTCAAGATTCAAAATTTCAAATTGAAAATTGAACGACGGCACGCCGGGCAGTCTATGTTTTTTTTGAATTTTGAATTTTGAATTTTGAATTTTGAATTATGTTTTTAATCGGCGAACGCCTACTCCTGACCCTGTGGATCGGTGCCCTGTGGGCCATCGGTTACCTGGCGGTGCCCACGCTGTTCGCCCTGCTGGACAACCGCATTCTGGCCGGCATGCTGGCCGGGCGCATGTTCACCCTGGTCAGTTTTCTCGGCCTGTTCTGCGGCGGCCTGCTGTTGCTGGGCACGCTGTTTCGTCTGGGCAAGGGCGCCCTGCGCAGCGGACGCGCCTGGCTTCTGCTGGTGATGTTACTGCTGGTGGCTGCGGGGGAGTTCGGGCTGCAGCCGCTGATGGCGCAGCTGAAGGCGCAAGGACTGGTCGAGGGCAGCGCGCAGGCGGCGCAGTTTGCCCGCCTGCACGGCATCGCTTCCGTTCTCTACCTGCTTAACAGCCTGTGTGGTCTGCTGTTGGTTGGGGCAGGGGAGCGTTTTGCGGGCCGGGCTGGCCCGGCATAGCCCTCAGGGCAGTTGCAGGCGGGGTTTTTCGGCGCGACGGTAGAGTACCGCGATATGGCCGATGGTCTGGACCAGCTCGCTGCCGCCCTTGTCGCACAGTTCGACGATCATGGCCTGACGTGCCGCGCGATCCTCTCCGTTGACCCGCACCTTGATGAGTTCGTGGTGTTCCAGGGTAGTATCCAGTTCCTGCACCAGTGCCGGGCTCACGCCTGCATTGCCGACGATGATGACCGGCTTGAGCGTGTGGGCGAGTTTGCGCAGGTGGCGTTTTTGCGCTTGGGTCAGGGCCATGATTGACGGATACTCCGATGAAAGGGGCCATAGTGTAGCGCGGAAGCGCCGGCCTGCAAAAACTGTTGTTCGAGAAAGCCTAAGGTTGGATAAATGAAGCGCAGCAAAAGCAGTACCCGCTGGCTCAAGGAGCACTTCGACGATCTGTACGTGAAACGGGCCCAGCAGGAAGGCTATCGGTCGCGGGCGGTGTACAAGCTGCTCGAAATCAATGACAAGGAGCGCCTGCTCAAGCCCGGGATGACGGTGGTCGACCTGGGGGCCGCCCCCGGCAGCTGGTCGCAGATGGCCGCGGATATCGTCGGCCCCAAGGGCCGGGTTGTGGCACTGGACATCCTGCCCATGGACCCGCTGCCCGGCGTGGAGATCATCGAGGGCGACTTCCGCGAGGAGGCGGTGCTGGAGCAATTGCTGGCACTGATCGGCGAGCGCCCGGTGGACGTTGTATTGTCCGACATGGCCCCCAATATCAGCGGTATGAGCTCGGTGGACTTGCCCCGCGCCATGTATCTGGTGGAACTGGCGCTGGAGTTGTGCCGTACGGTGCTGAAGCCGGGCGGGGATTTCGTGGTCAAGGTATTCCAGGGGCCGGGTTCGGACCAGTTCGTGCAGGACCTGCGCAAGAGCTTCGCCAAGGTCGCAATCCGCAAGCCCGCTGCCTCCAGGCCACGCTCGCGCGAGGTTTACATGGTGGCGAGGAACTATTCTGTATAGTAACGTACTCTAAACGCGGGCAGGCATAGCGTGCCGACGCAAGCGGGAGACGCATTTTGAACGACATCGCAAAAAACATCATTCTATGGGTGGTTATCGCCGTTATCCTCATGACGGTGTTCAACAATTTCGGCCAGCAGCGACAGGCCAGCCAGCCCCTGGAATACTCCCAGTTCATTTCCGACATCCGTGCCGGCCGCATCAAGAGCGTGGAAATCGAGGGCCGAACCATCATCGGCACCCGCCAGGACGGCGATCGCTTCATGACCTACACCCCCGATGACCCGGGTCTGATGGCCGATCTGCTCAACAGCAACGTGCGCGTGGTGGCCAAGCCGCCCGAGAGCCAGGGCCTGCTGACCCAGATCTTCATTTCCTGGTTCCCGATGCTGCTCCTGATCGGCGTCTGGATCTTCTTCATGCGCCAGATGCAGGGCGGCGGCGGCGGCCGCGGCGCCATGTCCTTCGGCAAGAGCCGGGCCCGTCTGCTGGGCGAGGACCAGGTCAAGGTCACCTTCGCCGACGTGGCGGGCGTGGAAGAGGCCAAGGACGAGGTCAGCGAGCTGGTGGAATTCCTGCGCGACCCCTCCAAGTTCACCAAGCTGGGCGGCAAGATACCGCGCGGCGTGCTGATGGTCGGCGCGCCCGGCACCGGCAAGACCCTGCTGGCCAAGGCCATCGCCGGCGAGGCGCGGGTGCCGTTCTTCACCATTTCCGGCTCCGACTTCGTCGAGATGTTCGTCGGCGTCGGCGCCTCCCGCGTGCGCGACATGTTCGAACAGGCCAAGAAGCACGCACCGTGCATCATCTTCATCGATGAAATCGATGCCGTGGGTCGTCACCGCGGCGCCGGCCTCGGCGGCGGTCACGACGAGCGCGAGCAGACCCTGAACCAACTGCTGGTGGAAATGGATGGCTTCGAGGGCAACGAGGGCGTCATCGTCATCGCCGCCACCAACCGCCCCGACGTGCTCGACCCGGCCCTGCTGCGTCCCGGCCGTTTCGATCGCCAGGTGGTGGTGCCGCTGCCCGACGTGCGCGGCCGCGAACAGATCCTCAAGGTACACATGCGCAAGGTGCCGGCGGCCAGCGACGTCAACCCGTCGGTCATCGCCCGCGGTACGCCCGGTTTTTCCGGTGCCGATCTGGCCAATCTGGTCAACGAGGCGGCGTTGTTTGCGGCACGTGCCAACAAGACCCTGGTGGGCATGAGCGAGTTCGAGCGTGCCAAGGACAAGATCATGATGGGCGCCGAGCGCAAGTCCATGGTGATGAGCGAGGACGAGAAGAAGCTCACCGCCTATCACGAGGCGGGGCATGCCATCGTCGGCCGCCTGGTGCCGGATCATGATCCGGTGCACAAGGTATCCATCATTCCGCGCGGACGCGCTCTGGGCGTTACCCTGTTCCTGCCGGAGCAGGACCGCTACAGCTACAGCAAGCAGCGCCTGGAAAGCCAGATTTCCAGCCTGTTCGGCGGCCGCATCGCCGAGGAACTGATCTTTGGTGCCGACAAGGTGACGACCGGGGCTTCGAATGATATCCAGCGCGCTACCGAACTGGCGCGTAACATGGTGACGAAATGGGGCCTGTCGGAAAAACTGGGACCGCTGACCTACACCGAAGAGGAGGGCGAAGTGTTCCTCGGCCGCTCGGTGACCCAGCACAAGAACGTCTCCGACGAGACGGCACACATCATCGACGAGGAGGTGCGCCTGTTTATCGATCGCAATTACGATCGCTCCAAGCACATCCTGACCGAGAATATGGACAAGCTGCATGTCATGGCTGAAGCGTTGATGAAGTATGAAACCATCGACCTCGACCAGATCAACGACATCATGGACGGCAAGACGCCGCGTCCGCCTACCGACTGGACCGATCACGAACCCCGTTCGGGCACCGGCACCACGGTGGGCAAGGACGACACCGCCGGCGGCAAGCTCGGTGATCCGGCCGGGCAGCATTGATCCTGTCTGTTTTGACAAAACGCCCCGCCCAGCGGGGCGTTTTGCTTTCCGCCTCGCTATAATCCGCACCCTATGATGCTCGACTGTGCCGGCAAACCCCTCGACCTGTCCGTTCCTCGCGTGATGGGGATACTGAATGTCACCCCGGACTCGTTTTCCGACGGCGGCCGTTTCGTCGATCGGGCCGCCGCGTTGGCGCGGGCGCGGCAGATGGTTGAGGAGGGCGCTGCGATTATCGACGTCGGCGGCGAATCCACCCGCCCCGGCGCGGCGGCGGTGGGGGCGCAGGAGGAGATGGATCGGGTGGTGCCGGTTATCGAGGCGCTTGCGGCCGAACTGGCGGTGCCGCTGTCGGTGGATACCAGCAAGCCCGAGGTGATGCGGGCGGCGGTGGCCGCGGGAGCGGGCATGATCAATGACGTTTGTGCCCTGGGCCAGCCGGGTGCGCTGGCGGCGGCGGCGGAGTGTGGTGTGCCGGTGTGCCTGATGCACATGCAGGGTGAGCCGCGCACCATGCAGCAAGCGCCGGTGTATGCGGACGTGGTGGCCGAGGTGGCGGACTTCCTGGTGCAGCGCATGACGGCCTGTGAAAGCGCCGGCATTGCGCGTGGCCGCATCGTGCTCGATCCGGGGTTTGGTTTCGGCAAGACCCTGGCGCACAATCTGAGCCTGCTCAAACACCTGTCACGATTGCGCGCCCTGGGAGCACCCCTGCTGGTGGGGATGTCGCGCAAGAGCATGATCGGGGCAGTGCTGGACGAACCGCTGGAACAGCGACTGTACGGCAGCCTGGCCGTCGCCACGCTTGCTGCCTGGCTGGGCGCCGCCATAGTGCGTGTCCACGACGTGAAGGCCACGGCGGATGCGCTCAAGATGGTCGCTGCGGTACAGGCAGCGGAATGAACCACGTTTGATACAGGGACAGGCGGAATAGTACATGGCACGCAAATATTTCGGCACCGATGGCATCCGCGGCAAAGTGGGCGATTTCCCCATTACGCCGGAGTTCATGCTCAAGCTGGGCTGGGCCGCCGGACGTGTCCTGTCGCAGGGCAATCACGGCGGCAAGGTAATCATCGGCAAGGACACACGCATCTCCGGCTATATGTTCGAGTCGGCGCTGGAGGCCGGCCTGTCGGCGGCGGGATTGGATATCCGCCTGCTCGGTCCGATGCCGACGCCGGCCATCGCCTACCTTACGCGCACCCTGCGCGCCACGGCCGGCATCGTGATCAGCGCTTCGCACAATCCTTATGAGGACAACGGCATCAAGTTCTTCTCCGCCGCCGGCACCAAGCTGCCCGACGAAGTGGAACTGGCCATCGAGGCGGCGCTGGACGAGCCGATGACCATGGCACCGTCGGCGCGCCTGGGCAAGGCCGAGCGCGTGGTCGATGCCGGCGGCCGCTACATCGAGTTCTGCAAGAGCACTTTCCCCAACACCCTGAGCCTGGCCGGGTTGAAGATCGTGGTGGACTGCGCCAACGGCGCCACCTATTTCGTCGCGCCGCGGGTGTTTCGCGAACTGGGCGCCGAGGTGATCAGGATCGGCGCCGAGCCCGATGGTCTCAACATCAACGTCGATTGCGGCTCGACCCATCCGGGCCTGCTGCAACGCACGGTGCTGGAGCAGAAGGCCGATTTGGGCATCGCTTTCGACGGCGACGGCGATCGCGTGATCATGGTGGACCACACCGGGGCCATCGTCGACGGCGACGAACTGCTGTTCATCATTGCCATGGAGCGTCATCGCCAGGGCGGGCTGGCCGGCGTGGTGGGTACCCTGATGAGCAATCTGGGCATGGAACATGCCCTGGGCGCGGCCGGCATAGGCTTCGAGCGGGCCAAGGTGGGCGATCGATACGTGCTGGAACGAATGAGCGCCATGGGCTGGCCGCTGGGCGGTGAGTCTTCCGGCCACATCATCTGCCGCGATTGCACCACCACTGGCGACGGCATCGTCTCCGCCCTGCAGGTGCTGACGGCCCTGGCGCGCAGCGGCCGCAGCCTGCGCGAACTCAAGGAAGGCATGCACAAATATCCGCAGACCATGGTGAATGTGCGTCTGCACCAGCCTTTCGACGTGGCGGGGTCGGCCCAGGTCCAGGAGGCGGTGCGTACGGCGGAGGCGGCATTCCAGGGTCGCGGCCGCGTGCTGTTGCGGCCTTCCGGCACCGAACCGGTGGTGCGGGTGATGGCCGAAGGGGAGGACGCCGCGCTGGTGGAGCGCGTCGTGGCCGAGCTGGCGGCCGTGGTACAGCAGGCCGTGCAGGGTTCCAATTGATTTATTGGCGGCCAGCGGGTAAGCTTCGCCGCTGTTTTTGCACCGAATTCTGGAGGATGGGCTGATGCGACGACCGCTGGTGGCTGGTAACTGGAAAATGAATGGCTCCAGGGCCACTATCAAGGCGTTGTTGGACGGCATCAAGCAGGGTATCGGCGGCGTAACCAAGGCGGAAGTCGTGGTGTGCGCACCCCATATCTACCTCCCGGACGTGGCGGCCCAACTGGCCGGCAGTCCCGTCGCCTGGGGTGCGCAGAATCTGAGCACCGAGGCCTCCGGCGCCTTCACCGGCGAGATTGCCGCCTCGATGCTGCTGGATTTCCAGTGCCGTTACGTCATCGTCGGCCATTCCGAGCGCCGCGCCCTGTATGGCGAGAGCGACGCGGTGGTGGCGAAGAAATTTGCCGTGGCCCGTGCCGCCGGACTGGTACCCATTCTGTGCGTGGGTGAAACCCTGGACGAGCGCGAGCAGGGCGTTACCGAACAGGTGGTGGCGCGTCAGTTGCAGGCCGTGATCGATCTGGAGGGCATCGCCGCCCTGGCCGACGGTGTGATTGCCTATGAGCCGGTGTGGGCCATCGGTACCGGCAAGACCGCCAGTCCCGAGCAGGCGCAGGAAGTACACGCCTTCATCCGCCGCAGCCTGGCCGCGGCCGATGCCGCCGTGGCGGACAAGGTGCAGATACTGTACGGCGGCAGCATGAATGCGGCCAATGCGGCCTCGCTGCTGGCCCAGGCCGATATCGACGGCGGCCTGATCGGCGGTGCCTCGCTCAAGGCCGAGGACTTTTTGACCATTTGCCGCGCAGCCAACTGAGGCTGCGCCGGATAGGAATGATATGCAGACGGTTATCCTGATTGTTCATGTACTGGCGGCGCTGGGCGTCGTGGGTCTGGTATTGCTGCAGCAGGGCAAGGGCGCCGATGCCGGCGCCGCCTTCGGCAGCGGCGCCTCGGCGACGGTGTTCGGTGCCCGTGGCTCGGGTTCGTTCCTTACCCGCACCACGGCCATCCTGGCAACGGTGTTTTTCCTGACCAGCCTGTCGCTGGCCTACTTCTCGGGCCGCACTGCGGCGCCGCAGAGCGTGACGGAGATCATTGCCCCGGCGGCCCCGGCGGCGGATGCCCCGGCCGCGCAGGACAAGCCGGATCTGCCGGCACCCAAGCAGTAACACCCATATATTCGCGGACGTGGTGGAATTGGTAGACACGCCATCTTGAGGGGGTGGTGGCGCAAGCCGTGTGGGTTCGAGTCCCACCGTCCGCACCAAATCAAAAACCCGGTTCAGGCATGAACCGGGTTTTTTTTCGCCACGCGTAAAGCGGCACGGGGCGTGCGCCGTGATGCACGCGAATGCTTTGTGGTGGTGTCTTGCCCACGTCTGCCCGCGGTGTCGACACCGATCTTGTGCGGCATTTTGCCTGTCGTGAGGGTGATGTCGGGTTGCTGAATCGCGACTGTTGCAAGTGCTCATGTTAGCTGTTGATGTTATGCACAATTTTGTTTCCCTAATTTTTTTAATGACTCTATAACTTCATGAAACAAAAAGAGAAATGTCATAACTCAAACTTGACACCCGATCAGCCACTAGCCTAGACTCCGTGGACTTTATAAATATCAGAACAACATAATTTTTTTGTCGGAATTTGCAGGCTATAACGCAAAATTCCGCTTTTGGGAGCGTAGGCAAGCATGCTGGAAAACTACCTGCCGATCCTCATATTTATGATCGTCGGCCTCCTGTTCGGCGCCTTCTTCATCGTCATCGGCTTCATCTTCGGGCCGCGCAAGCCCAACGCAGAAAAACTCTCTGCCTATGAGTGCGGCTTCGAGGCGTTCGAGGACGCGCGCATGAAGTTCGACGTGCGTTATTACCTGGTGGCCATCCTCTTCATCATTTTCGATCTGGAAATCGCCTTCCTCTTTCCCTGGGCGGTGGCCCTGCGCGAAATCGGCATGTTCGGATTCCTGGCCATGATGCTGTTCCTCGGCCTGCTGGTCATCGGTTTCATCTATGAGTGGAAGAAGGGGGCCCTGCAATGGGAGTAGCCGTGCGAGCAGGGCGCAGGGGCCCCGCGTGTAACGCGGGGATGAAACCGTCGCGAGTCGCGGCATGCCCCATGGGCGGATTTTCTAGCGAGGTGCGCCATGGGCATTGAGGGCATCCTGGAGAAGGGTTTCGTCACCACCTCCGCCGACAAGCTGATCAACTGGGCCCGCACCGGCTCCATGTGGCCGGTAACCTTCGGCCTGGCGTGCTGTGCGGTGGAAATGATGCAGGCCGGTGCGGCACGCTACGATCTGGACCGTTTCGGCATCATGTTTCGTCCCAGCCCGCGCCAGTCCGACGTGATGATTGTGGCCGGGACGCTGTGCAACAAGATGGCCGCCCCCCTGCGCAAGGTTTATGACCAGATGCCGGAGCCGCGCTGGGTGATTTCCATGGGTTCCTGCGCCAATGGCGGCGGCTATTACCACTATTCCTATTCCGTGGTGCGCGGTTGCGACCGCATCGTGCCGGTCGATATCTATGTGCCGGGCTGTCCGCCGACGGCGGAGGCGCTCCTGTACGGCATCCTGCAGTTGCAGAACAAGATCCGGCGCACCAGCACCATAGCCCGATAACAGCGAGATAAAGCGGCATGTCTGATTACTATCAGAGTCTTTCATCGCGCGTGCAGCAACGCCTGCAGGGCCGCATTGGCAACTGCAGCGTGGCACTGGGTGAGCTCACCGTCGAGGTGCCGAAGGCGTGCCTGCTTGAGGTTTGCCGCGTCCTGCGCGACGAGCCGGAATTCGCCTGCGAGCAGCTGATTGATCTGTGCGGGCTGGACTATTCGGCCTACGGCAACGGCGGCTGGAGCGGTCCGCGCTATGCCGTGGCCTATCACCTGCTGTCGGTAAAGAACAACCATCGCATCCGCCTCAAGGTGTTCACCGACGGCGAGGTGCCGCTGGTGGATTCCGTGGTTTCCGTCTGGAGTTCGGCCAACTGGTACGAGCGCGAGGCCTTCGACCTGTTCGGCATCGTGTTCGAGGGCCATCCGGATTTGCGTCGCATCCTCACCGACTACGGCTTCGTCGGCTACCCGTTCCGCAAGGATTTCCCGGTCAGCGGCAATGTGGAAATGCGCTACGACCCGGACAAGGGCCGCGTCGTTTACCAGCCGGTCAGCATCGAGCCGCGCGACATGATTCCGCGCGTCATTCGCCACGACCATCGCTATGTGACGCCGGAAGTGCCGGCCGCGCAGGGGGACAAGTAACCGTGGCCGAGATTCGCAATTTCACCCTGAACTTTGGTCCGCAGCACCCGGCGGCGCACGGCGTGCTGCGCCTGGTGCTGGAAATGGACGGCGAAGTGATCCAGCGCGCCGATCCCCATATCGGCCTGCTGCACCGCGCCACCGAGAAGCTGGCCGAGCAGCGCCACTACGTGCAGAACCTGCCGTATATGGATCGCCTCGACTACGTGTCGATGATGTCCAACGAGCATGCCTACTGCCTGGCGGTGGAAAAGATGCTCGGTATCGAGGTGCCGGAGCGCGGCCAGTACATCCGCGTGATGTTCGACGAGATCACCCGCATCCTCAATCACCTGCTGTGGATCGGTTCGCACGCCCTCGACGTGGGCGCCATGACCATGTTCCTCTACGCCTTCCGCGAGCGTGAGGATTTGATGGATTGCTACGAGGCGGTATCCGGCGCGCGTCTGCATGCCGCCTACTACCGGCCGGGCGGCGTCTATCGCGATCTGCCCGACCGCATGCCGCGCTACGACACCAAGGCCACCAAATGGCATTCGGAGGCCAGCCTCAAGGCGCGCAACGAGAATCGCCAGGGCTCGCTGCTGGACTTCATCGAAGACTTCACCAACCGTTTCCCCGGTTACGTGGACGAATACGAAACCCTGCTCACCAACAACCGCATCTGGAAGCAGCGCACCGTCGGTATCGGCGTGGTGTCGCCGGAGCGCGCCCTGCAAATGGGCTTTACCGGCCCCATGCTGCGCGGCTCGGGCGTGGCCTGGGATCTACGCAAGAAGCAGCCCTACGCCGCCTATGACAAGCTGGCCTTCGACATCCCGGTGGGCAGCAACGGCGACAGCTACGATCGCTACCTGGTGCGCATCGAGGAGTTCCGCCAGTCCAACCGCATCATCAAGCAGTGCGTGAACTGGCTGCGCAAGAACCCCGGCCCGGTAATGGTGGACGACCACAAGGTGGCGCCGCCGCCGCGTGCCGAAATGAAGCAGGACATGGAAGCGCTGATCCATCACTTCAAGCTCTTTTCCGAGGGCATCAGCCTGCCGGAAGGCGAGGCCTACGCGGCGGTGGAGCATCCCAAGGGCGAATTCGGCATCTATATGGTGTCCGACGGCGCCAACAAACCCTATCGCATGAAGATCCGTGCTCCCGGTTTCGCCCATCTGTCGGGCCTCGACGAGATGGTGCGCGGCCACATGCTGGCCGACGTGGTTACCGTGATCGGCACGCAGGACATCGTATTCGGAGAGATTGACCGCTGATGGCACAGGCAAACATCGAATTGCTGACGCCGGCCTCGCGTGCCGAGATCGACACCTGGGTCGCCAAGTACCCGGTCGAACGCAAGCAGTCGGCCGTCATGGCGGCGCTGCGCATCGCCCAGGATCAGAACGGCGGCTGGTTGACCACCGAACTGATGGATGCCGTGGCGGCGTATCTGGGGATGGCGCCCATCGCAGTGTACGAGGTGGCCACCTTCTATTCCATGTACCAGCTGGAGCCGGTGGGCCGCCACAGAATCAACGTGTGCACCAATATCTCCTGCCTGTTGCGCGGGTCGGAAGAGGTTGTGGACCACCTGCAGAAACGCCTGGGCGTCAAACTGGGCGAAACCACCGCCGACGGTCGTTTTACGCTGAAGGAGGTCGAGTGTCTCGGTGCCTGTGTCAATGCGCCGGTGGCGCAGATCGCGCGGCAGTATTACGAGCAGCTCACCCCTGAGCTCATCGACCGCATCATCGACGGCCTGGAATAAGGGGCGCACTGCACATGGCCAATGACGTCTGTTTCCGCACCCTGCACCTGGACCAGCCCTGGACGCTGGATAACTACCGCAGTGTGGGCGGCTATTCGGTATGGGAAAAGATTCTCAAGGAGAAGACCTCTCCCGACAGCATCATCGCCGAGCTGAAGACCTCGGCCCTGCGCGGCCGCGGCGGCGCCGGTTTCCCCACCGGCCTGAAGTGGAGCTTCATGCCGCGCAACGTCGAAGGCCAGAAGTACGTGGTGTGCAACTCCGACGAGGGCGAGCCGGGTACCTGCAAGGATCGTGACATCCTGCGTTATAACCCGCACCAACTGGTCGAAGGCATGGCCATCGCCGGCTACACCATCGGCGCCACCAAGGGCTACAACTATATCCGCGGCGAATTCTGGGAACCCTACGAGCGCTTCCAGGCCGCCATCGAGGAGGCCCGCGCCGCCGGCCTGCTGGGCAAGAACATCATGGGTTCCGGCATCGATTTCGATATCGACGTGCATCTCGGCGCCGGCGCCTACGTCTGTGGTGAGGAAACCGCTTTGCTGGAATCGCTGGAGGGCAAGAAGGGCCAGCCGCGTTTCAAGCCGCCGTTCCCGGCGAGCTTCGGCCTGTACGGCCGGCCGACCACCATCAACAACACCGAATCATTGGCCTCGGTGCCGGCGATCCTGCAACACGGCGGCCAGTGGTTCCTGGAGCTGGGCAAGCCCAACAACGGCGGCACCAAGCTGTTTTCCGTTTCCGGTCACGTCAACAAGCCCGGCAACTACGAGGTGCCCATGGGCATGCCGTTCGCCGAACTGCTGGAGATGGCCGGCGGCGTGTGGAAAGGGCGCAAGTTGAAGGCCGTGATCCCGGGTGGCAGTTCCACCCCGGTGCTGCCGGCGGAAATCGCCATGGGCATGACCATGGACTACGACTCCATTTCCAAGGCCGGTTCCATGCTGGGTGCCGGCTCGGTCATCGTGATGGACGAAACCACCTGCATGGTGAAGGTGCTGGCGCGCCTGTCCCACTTCTATTACGAGGAGTCGTGCGGACAATGCACGCCCTGCCGCGAGGGTACCGGCTGGCTGGCGCGCATGGTGCACCGCATCGAGCACGGCGAGGGGCGGCAGGAGGATCTCGACCTGCTGGTGCGGGCCGCCAGCCAGATCGAGGGGCACACCATCTGCGCCCTGGGCGATGCGGCGGCGATGCCGGTGAAGAGCTTCCTCAAGCACTACCGCGACGAATTCCAGTACCACATCGATCACAAGAAGTGCATGGTGTGACACCAGCGTGAGCGACGGCAGAGACATGGTAACTATCGAGATCAACGGCAAACCGGTACAGGCCCGTCCAGGCGCGATGCTGATCGAGGCCGCCGACGAGGCCGGCATCACCATCCCGCGCTTCTGCTACCACAAGAAGCTGTCGGTGGCGGCCAGCTGCCGTATGTGCCTGGTGGAGGTGGAGAAGGTGGCCAAGCCGCTGCCCGCCTGCGCCACGCCGGTCACCGAAGGAATGAAGGTGTGGACCCGTTCCGCCAAGGCGATTGCCGCGCAGCGCAACGTCATGGAGTTCCTGCTCATCAACCATCCGCTTGATTGCCCCATCTGCGATCAGGGCGGCGAGTGTGATTTGCAGGAAATGGCCGTGGGTTACGGCCGCGACGTGTCGCATTACAGCGAAGGCAAACGTGTGGTGGCCTCGCCCGATATCGGTCCCCTGGTCGCCACCGACATGACGCGTTGCATCCATTGCACCCGCTGCGTGCGTTTCGGCGAGGAGATCGCCGGCCTGACGGAGCTGGGCGCTCCGGGACGCGGCGAGCACATGTACATCAGCACCTACATCGAGAAATCGCTTTCTTCCGAAGTGTCCGGCAACGTCATCGATTTGTGTCCGGTGGGCGCGCTCACCTCGCGGCCCTATCGCTATACGGCGCGGCCGTGGGAACTGAGCAGCCAAGAGTCCGTGTCGCCGCACGATTGTGTCGGCGCCAATCTGCGTCTCGATCTGCGTGGTCGCAAGGTAATGCGGGTGCGGCCACTGGAGAATGAAGAGGTCAACGAGGTCTGGCTGGCGGACCGCGATCGTTTCAGCTATCTGGCGGCCGCGCATGACGAGCGCCTGACCGCACCGCAGGTAAAGCGTGACGGCGTCTGGCAGACGGTGGACTGGAATACGGCGCTGACCGCCGCGGCGCAAGGGCTGCGCGGCGTGATGCAGAACCATGGCGCGGCGAAGCTGGGCGCGCTGGCCGGCTATGGCGCCACTACCGAAGAGCTGTACCTGTTGCAGAAACTGGTGCGCGGTCTCGGCAGCGACAATATCGATCATCGCCTGCGCCAGATCGATTTTTCGGCACAGGACGCCATGCCTGCGTTCCCCTGGCTGGGACAGGCGCTGGCCGATCTGGACAATCTCGATGCCGCGCTGCTGGTCGGATCCAATGTGCGCAAGGAGCAGCCGCTGGTCGCGCTGCGCCTGCGCAAGGCCGCCCGCGGCGGCGCGCGCATGATGGCGCTCAACCCGCTCGACTACGATCTCAATTTCCCGCTGGCGGCACGTCGTATCGTCAGCCCCGCGGCCATGGTGCAGGAGCTCACCGCCATTGCCCAGGCCCTGCTGGAGTCCGCCGGCGAAGCCGCGCCCGAGGGGTTTGCCGCCTTGGCCGCAGGTGTTGCGGTCCTGGACGAGCATCGCACGATGGCACGCAATCTCAAGGACGCCGCGCAGGCCGCGGTGCTGGTGGGCAATTCCGTTGCCCATCATGCGCAGCAGGGCGCGGTGCAGATGTTGGCCAGTCTGATCGCCCGACTCTCCGGTGCACGTTTCGGCATTCTTTCCGAAGGCGGCAACAGCGCGGGCGCATGGCTGGCCGGCGCCGTACCCCACCGCCGTGCCGGCGGTGCGCAGGGCGATAGCACCGGACTCGACTGGCGCGGCATGATTTCCTCCGGGCTGAAAGGCTACCTAGTGCTCAACGCCGAGCCGGAACTGGATTGCATCGAAGGTGCCGCAGCGCGGTCGGCGCTGGCCGCGGCCGAATGCGTGGTGGCGCTGACGCCTTTCGTCACTGACGCCATGCGTGACTATGCCGATGTTTTGTTGCCCATTGCGCTGTTCACCGAAACCTCCGGTACGCTGATCAACGTTGAGGGGCGCTGGCAGGGCTTCGGTGGTGCCGCGTCCGCGCCGGGCGAGGCACGGCCGGGCTGGAAGGTGCTGCGCGTGCTCGGCAACCTGTGCGATCTGGACGGCTTCGATTACGACGCGCCGGACGAGGTCAGCCGCGAGCTGGCGGCGGCGTGCAGCGCGGTGCTGCCGAGCAGCAAGATGGCCTGGAAGGCGCCGGCCCCGGCGCTGCACATGGGCTCGTCCCTGAGCCGGGTGGTCGATTATCCCATTTACTGCGTGGACGCCATGGTGCGCCGCAGTGCGGCCTTGCAACAGACTCCTGACGCGACCACAGGCGCGGCTCGCCTCAACGCCGCCACCGCAGCGCAGTTGGGTGTGGCCGCAGCGGCAAAGGTGCAGGTGGCGCAGGGCGGCGGTAGTTGTGTGCTGCCGCTGGTGCTGGATGAACGCGTTCCCAACGGCTGTGTGCATGTGCCGGCAGGCCTGGCGGCGACGGCTGCACTGGGTGCCGTGGATGCGGCGCTGGAACTGACAGTAGCGCAATGAGTATTAAGGCGACCGGTAACGACGCATGATTGAAATGCTACAGACATTGGTAATGTGGGGCAGCTGGCCGGCCGGCTTGCAGACGCTGGTCGTGATCATGCTCAAGATCGTGGCGATCCTGGCGCCGTTGATGGTTGCAGTGGCCTATCTCACCTACGCCGAGCGCAAGATCATCGGTTATATGCAGGTGCGCATCGGTCCCAACCGGGTCGGGCCGCGCGGCTGGCTGCAGCCCATCGCCGACGCCGTAAAACTGATCTTCAAGGAAATCATCATCCCCAGCGGGGCGGACAAGAAGGTGTTTCTCATTGCACCGGTGCTGTCCATGGCCCCGGCGCTGGCGATGTGGGCGGTAATTCCCTTCAACGAAACCCTGGTCCTGGCCGACATCAATGCCAGCCTGCTGTATGTCCTGGCCATCGGCTCCATGGGCGTCTACGGCGTGATTCTGGCCGGCTGGGCCTCCAACTCCAAGTACGCCTTTCTCGGCGCCATGCGCTCCGCGGCACAGATGGTGTCGTATGAAATCGCCATGGGCTTTGCGCTGGTGGGCGTGCTGATGGCCGCCGGCAGCCTCAATCTGGGCGAGATCGTTCGTGCCCAGGCGGGGGAGTGGGGCCTGTTCAACTGGTACTGGCTGCCGTTGTTGCCGTTGCTCGGCGTGTATTTCATTTCCGGTGTCGCCGAGACCAACCGTTCGCCGTTTGATCTGGCCGAAGGCGAGTCGGAGATCGTCGCCGGCTTCCACGTCGATTATTCCGGCACCACCTTTGCGGTGTTCTTCCTGGCCGAATACGCCAACATGATCATCATCGGCGCCTTGTCGGCGCTGCTGTTCCTGGGCGGCTGGCTGTCGCCGTTCCAGGGCTGGACCGATTCCTGGCTGGGTCAGCCCAGCCTGTTCTGGCTGGCGGCCAAAACCTCCATTTTCCTGTTCCTGTTCCTCTGGTTCCGCGCCACCTTCCCGCGTTATCGCTACGACCAGCTGATGCGCCTGGGTTGGAAGGTGTTCATCCCCCTGACCATCCTCTGGCTGGTACTGATCGGTATTGCGATCATGGCCGGGCTGGAACCGTGGTTCGGCAAGGCGTGAGGAGACGGCAATGAAATCACTGATGCGTTTCTTCAAGAGCCTGTTCCTGCTTGAGCTGCTGCGCGGCATGAGCGTGACCGGCCGTTACATGTTTGATCGCAAGATCACCGTGCAGTATCCGGAGGAGAAGGCGCCCCTGTCGCCGCGTTTCCGTGGCCTGCATGCGCTGCGCCGCTACCCCAACGGTGAAGAGCGCTGCATCGCCTGCAAGTTGTGCGAGGTGGTGTGTCCGGCTCTGGCCATTACCATCGAGTCGGCGCCGCGCGACGACGGCAGCCGCCGCACCACGCGCTACGACATCGACCTGACCAAGTGCATATTCTGCGGGTTCTGCGAAGAATCCTGTCCGGTGGACTCCATCGTCGAAACCAATATTTACGAATACCACGGCGAGCAGCGCGGCGACCTGTTGATGACCAAGGACAAGTTGCTGGCGGTAGGTGACAAATACGAGCAGCAGATTGCGACCGACCGGGCGGCAGACGCCCGTTACCGCTAACCCGATTGCATAGAGAATCCCGGCATGACCTTCGAGCAGATTCTGTTTTATGTCTTCGCCGCCATCCTGGTGTTCTCCGCCGGGATGGTGATTTCGGTGCGCAATCCAGTGCATGCAATCCTGTTTCTGGTCCTCGCCTTCTTTACCAGCGCCGCGCTCTGGCTGATGCTGGAGGCGGAGTTCCTCGCCATTACCCTGGTGTTGGTGTATGTCGGGGCGGTAATGGTGCTGTTCCTGTTTGTGGTGATGATGCTGGACCTGAACACCGCTTCGATGCGTGAAGGTTTTGCCCGTTATCTGCCGGTGGGTATCACGGTGGCCATTATGGTGGCGGCGGTGATGGCCATGGCGGTGGGGCGGCAGCACTTCGGCCTGGAACATGTCCCGGCACCGGTCGCACACGGCGCTGATTACTCCAATACCCGCGAACTGGGCCTGCTGCTCTATACCACCTATGTCTATCCGTTCGAGATTGCGGCGGTGATCCTGCTGGTAGCCATCGTGGCGGCGATTGCATTGACGCTGCGCCAGCGCGGCGGCGGCACCAAGAGCCAGAACGTGGCGGAACAGGTGGCGGTGCGGCGTGACGACCGTGTGCGTCTGGTGCAGATGGACGCGGAACAGCGCAAGTAAGCGAGGCCCGAGACGAATGATTGCTCTATCCGATTACCTGGTTCTTGGCGCCATCCTGTTCTGCCTGAGTACGGCAGGGGTGTTCATCAACCGCAAGAACCTGATCATCCTGCTGATGTGCGTGGAGTTGATGCTGCTGGCGGTCAACATGAACTTCATCGCCTTTTCGCACTTTCTGGGCGACAGCGGCGGCCAGGTGTTCGTGTTCTTCATTCTTACCGTGGCAGCGGCGGAGGCGGCCATTGGCCTTGCCATATTGGTCGTGCTGTTCCGCAACCGGCGCAGCATCAATGTCGCCGACCTGGATAGCCTGAAGGGGTAAGCCGTGCTCGACAATCTGCACAACGTAAATATCGCCCTTGTCGCCGCGCCCCTGCTCGGTGCCGTGGTGGCCGGTCTGTTCGGCGGGGCCATCGGCCGGGCCGGGGCGCACACGGTCACCATCACCGGTGTGGCCATCGCCTTCCTGCTGTCGCTGGTCATGTTCAACCATGTGGTGATACAGGATGCCGGCATCGTCACCCACAGTGTCTATACCTGGCTGGTGTCCGACGGCATCACTTTCGAGGTCGGATTCCTGGTGGACAAGCTGTCGGCCATGATGATGGTGGTGGTCACCTTCGTCTCGCTGATGGTGCATGTCTATACCATCGGCTACATGGCCCACGACGAGGAAAACTGGCCGGAGGGCAGCGGCGCCGGCAGGAACAGTTACCAGCGCTTCTTCAGCTACATTTCCCTGTTCACCTTCTCCATGCTGATGCTGGTGATGGCCAACAACTTCATGCAGCTGTTCTTCGGCTGGGAAGCCGTGGGTCTGGTGTCCTATCTGCTCATCGGTTTCTGGCTCAACCGTCCCAGCGCGGTGTACGCCAACCTGAAGGCGTTCCTGGTCAACCGCGTCGGCGACTTCGGCTTCCTGCTCGGTATCGCCGGGGTGCTGATGTTTTTCAACACCCTGGATTATGCGGCGGTATTCAATGCCGCCGAACTGCAAAAGGATCTGGTGATCTCCCTCTGGCCCGGCACCGAGTGGAGCGTGATGACGGTAATCTGCCTGCTGCTGTTCGTCGGTGCCATGGGCAAGTCGGCGCAGGTGCCGCTGCATGTGTGGCTGCCGGACTCCATGGAAGGCCCGACCCCCATCTCCGCGCTGATCCACGCCGCCACCATGGTGACGGCCGGCATCTTCATGGTGGCGCGCATGTCGCCGCTGTTCGAGCTGTCGGAGACCGCGCTGTCCTTCGTCATGATCATCGGTGCCATCACCGCGCTGTTCATGGGTTTCCTCGGCATCGTGCAGAACGACATCAAGCGTGTGGTGGCCTATTCCACCTTGTCGCAGCTGGGCTACATGACCGTGGCGCTGGGTGCCTCCGCCTATGCCGCCGGCGTGTTCCACCTGATGACCCATGCATTCTTCAAGGCGCTGCTGTTCCTCGCCGCCGGTTCGGTGATCATTGCCATGCACCATGAGCAGGACATGCGCCGCATGGGCGGCCTGCGCAAGTACATGCCCATTACCTGGCTTACCTCGCTGGTCGGCTCCCTGGCCCTCATCGGCACGCCGGGCTTCGCCGGCTTCTTCTCCAAGGACCTGATCATCGAGGCGGTACATGCCTCGCAGCTGCCAGGCGCCGGTTTTGCCTACTTCTGCGTGCTGGCCGGCGTGTTCGTCACTGCCTTCTATTCCTTCCGCATGTACTTCCTGGTGTTCCACGGCAAGGAGCGCTTCCGCGACGCGCACCACGCTCATGATGCCCACGGCCATCATGGCGTACACGAGCCGCACGAGTCGCCCTGGGTGGTGACCCTGCCGCTCATTGCCCTGGCCATTCCCTCGGTGCTGGCCGGCGGCATGTACATCTCCGACATGGGCTTCGGCAACTTCTTCGGCTCCGCCGTTCAGGTTCTGCCGCAGCATGACGTGCTGGGCGAGCTGGCGCGCGATTACCACGGTCCCCTGGGCATGGTGCTGCACGGCCTGCTTGCCGCACCGTTCTGGCTGGCCCTGGCCGGCGTGGTTGCCGCCTGGCTGCTGTACATGAAGTTCACCCATGTGCCGGCACTGATCCAGGCGCGACTGCAGTTCGTGCACACCGTTCTGGAGCAGAAGTACTTTGCCGATCGCTTCAATGACTGGTTCTTCGCCGGCGGCAGCCGCGGCTTCGGCCGTCTGTTGTGGCAATGGGGCGACGTGCGCCTCATCGACGGCCTGCTGGTGAACGGCAGCGCGCGTACCGTCGGCTGGCTGGCCTCGGTGGTACGCCACGTCCAGTCCGGTTACCTGTATCACTATGCCTTCGCCATGATCCTGGGCCTGCTGTTGATGTTCGCCCTGTTCGTCATGCTCTGATCCGCCGGATAACAAGAAAGGTACGGCTGCATGTTCGCTGATTTGCCACTGCTCAGTCTGGTCATCTGGACCCCCATCGCCGGCGGCCTGCTGGTATTGGCTGCGGGCAGCCGCAATGCCCTCGACGCCAGGGTACTGGCGCTGCTGGTTGCGCTGGCCACCTTCGCCCTGTCGCTGCCGCTGTACAGCGGATTCGACACCTCCACGGCGGAAATGCAGTTCGCGGAGCTGCATCCGTGGATAGCCGCCTGGTCGATCAACTATCACCTCGGCGTGGACGGCATCTCCATGCCGCTGATCCTGCTGACCACGTTCATCACCGTGCTGGTGGTGATCGCGGGCTGGGAGGTGATCAAGGACAAGCCGGCGCAGTACATGGCGGCCTTCCTGATCATGACTGGCCTGATGAACGGCGTGTTCGCCGCCCTCGATGCGGCGCTGTTCTACGTGTTCTGGGAGGCGATGCTGATCCCGATGTTCATCATCATCGGTGTCTGGGGCGGACCGCGCCGCATCTACGCCACCCTGAAGTTCTTCCTGTATACCTTCCTCGGCTCGGTATTCATGCTGGTGGCGCTGATCTGGCTCTACCTGCAATCCGGCAGCTTCGCCATCCTCGATTTCCACGCCATGAAGATCGGCCTCGATGCGCAGGTGCTCATCTTCCTTGCCTTCCTGCTGGCCTTTGCGGTGAAGGTGCCCATGTGGCCGGTGCACACCTGGTTGCCGGATGCCCACGTCGAGGCGCCCACCGGCGGCTCGGTGATTCTGGCGGCCATCATGCTCAAGCTGGGCGCCTACGGCTTCCTGCGTTTTTCCCTGCCCATCACACCGGATGCCAGCCAGCAGCTGGACTGGCTGATGATCGCCCTGTCGCTCATCGCCGTGGTGTACATCGGCTTTGTCGCCCTGGTGCAGCAGGACATGAAGAAGCTGATCGCCTATTCGTCCATTTCGCACATGGGGTTCGTCACCCTCGGCTTCTTCATCGCCTGGCGCATTGTAGATAACACCGGCAGCATGCAGGGCGCCGGCATGGGCATACAGGGTGCCATGGTGCAGATGATTTCCCACGGCTTTGTTTCCGGCGCCATGTTCCTTTGTGTCGGCGTGCTGTACGACCGCCTGCACAGCCGCGAGATCGGCGACTACGGCGGGGTGGCCCATGCCATGCCGCGCTTCGCCGGGTTCATGGTGCTGTTCGCCATGGCCAATGCCGGCCTGCCCGGCACCTCCGGCTTCGTCGGCGAGTTCATGGTGATCCTGGCCAGTTTCAAGGCCAACTTCTGGTTCGCCTTCCTCGCCGCGACCACCCTCATACTCGGCGCGGCCTATACCCTGTGGATGGTGCGGCGGGTGGTCTACGGCCCGGTCGGCAGCGACAAGGTGGCGGCCCTGCAGGATATCGGCGCCCGTGAGTTCCTGATACTGGGCGTGCTGGCATTGATGGTGCTGGTGCTGGGCCTGTGGCCGGCGCCCCTGCTGGATGTGATGCGCCCGACGGTGGAGCAGCTGATCCAGCACATGGCCGTATCCAAGCTGTAACAGACTGCTGAATGCTTTCAGCGAAGATGTAAGCGGAGAGACGCTTGATGAGTTTCGCGATGCCCGATTTCATGCCCGCACTGCCGGAGATGTTCCTGCTCGGAATGACCTGTTTCATTCTGCTGCTCGATCTTTTTCTCACCGAGCGCAGCCGCGTGGTCACCTACCTGTTGGCGCAGTCGACCCTGTTGGGGGCATTGCTGCTGACCTTCAGCCTGTATGAAGAGGGGCGCGCGCTCACTTTCCATGACACCTTCGTCATCGACCCCATGGGCTCGGTCCTCAAGGCGGTCATTTACCTGGCGACATTCTTCGTATTCCTCTATGCCAAGGACTACCTGCGCGCGCGCAACATGTTCAAGGGCGAGTTCTATATTCTCGGCCTGTTCGGCGTGCTCGGCATGAATATCCTGGTATCGGCTCACAGCCTGCTCACCATCTATCTGGGCCTGGAACTGCTGTCGCTGTCGATGTACGCCATGGTGGCGTTGCAGCGCGATTCGCTGGCCGCATCCGAGGCGGCGATGAAGTATTTCGTGCTCGGCGCCATGGCATCGGCCATGCTGCTGTACGGCATGTCCATGCTGTACGGCATCACCGGCAGCCTGGACCTGGGGCACATCAACAGCAGCACTGCGGCGATGGAAGGCAACCGGATGGTGCTGGCCTTCGGCCTGGTGTTCGTCGTCATCGGCGTGGCCTTCAAGCTGGGTGCGGTGCCTTTCCACATGTGGCTGCCCGATGTGTACCACGGTGCCCCCACGGCGGTGACTCTTTATCTGAGCAGTGCACCGAAGCTGGCGGCCTTTGCCATGATGATGCGTCTGCTGGTGGACGGCCTGGCCGGCCTGCAGGAGCAGTGGGAGGGGATGCTGGTGCTGCTGACGGTGCTGTCGCTGGCGGCAGGCAACATCATCGCCATCGCCCAGGTCAATCTGAAGCGCATGCTCGCCTACTCGGCCATCTCCCACGTTGGCTTTCTGCTGCTCGGCGTGTTGTCCGGCACCGCCGCCGGGTATGCGGCGGCCATGTTCTACGTCATCGCCTATGTGCTCATGGGACTGGGTGGTTTCGGCATGATTGTTCTCATGAGCCGCGCCGGATTCGAGGCGGATCGCATCGAGGACTTCAAGGGCCTGAATGAGCGCAGTCCGTGGTTTGCCCTGATGATGCTGATCCTGATGTTCTCCATGGCCGGCGTGCCGCCGTTCCTCGGCTTCTGGTCCAAGCTCGCCGTCATTCAGGCGGTCATCGCCACCGACATGCTGTGGCTGGCCGGTGTCGCCGTGGTGTTTTCGGTCATCGGCGCCTTTTACTACCTGCGCATCATCAAGGTGATGTACTTCGACAAGGCGGAGCCGGGCGTTCCCGCCATGAGCGCCAGCCTGGATCTGCGGGTGATGTTGAGCGCCAACAGCCTCGCCGTGCTGGGGCTCGGTCTGTTCCCCGGCGGCCTGCTGGCGCTGTGCGTGGCGGCGCTGGCGTAGCGCGGTATGCCGCGCAGTTTCGAGTTTCGAACGGCGCCTCCCTTGACCCGGCAGTGCCGATAATCGAAACTCCGGGTCCGAAAGTCGAAACTCGAAACTGATCCCATGCTTCCTGCCCTGTCCCTGATCCTCATCGCCGTTATTGCCGCCAACCTTCCCTGGCTGAGCGACCGCATCCTGCTGGTACGGCGTAGCGGGGAGGGGGGCAAGGGCGCATGGTGGCGCTGGCTGGAATGGCTGTTGTTGTATTTCCTGGTGGGAGGGCTGGCCCTCGGCCTGGAAAACAAGCTCAACGGCGAGATCTATCCCCAGGACTGGGAGTTTTATGCCGTAACCCTCTGCCTGTTTCTGGTGTTTTCCCTGCCGGGTTTCATTTATCGCTACGAGTTCAAGCACTTGCTGGAGCGGCGCTGATATTTTGACGTTTCCTCGCCGTCTCGCTTGCTATGATTCCGCATGATATGTAAAATGCGCCTCCATCGAATGCGGGGTGGAGCAGTCCGGTAGCTCGTCGGGCTCATAACCCGAAGGTCGTAGGTTCAAATCCTGCCCCCGCTACCAATCGATTTGATGCAAAAGCCCCGGTATCGGGGCTTTTTGTTATGGTCGGTATGGCGCCTGCCGTGAGCTGCCGCCGCCGGCCGTACCCGGTTATAACCTGGCGTTTTTTATGGAAAAACGCTTTTGCCGGGGTATAATGAGCGCATTGGAGTGGGCCTAGGGCCCATTTTTTATTTTCGGGGTCAGCCGGTGACGCAGGCAGCAAAGCAATTACAGCAGTTGTTGGAACCCGGGGTGACCGCCCTGGGCTACGAACTGCTGGGCATCGAGCACCTGGCGCAGGGGCGCCACTCGGTATTGCGCCTCTACATCGACAGCCCCGAAGGCATCGGTGTCGAGGACTGCGAGCGGGTCAGCCATCAGGTCAGCGGCGTGCTCGAGGTGGAGGATCCGATCAAGGGCCAGTACACCCTGGAGGTGTCCTCGCCCGGGCTGGATCGGCCGCTGTTCAAGCCGGAACACTACGAGCGGTTTGTCGGCGAAGTGGTTTCCGTGCGTCTGGCGCGGCCGCTGGGCGATCGGCGCCGGTTCAAGGGGCGTCTGCTCGCGCTGCGCGACGGAATGGTGGTGATCGAGCAGGACGGCGTCGAAGTGGCGCTGCCGCTGGAAGACATAGACAAGGCACAGCTGGTGCCGCAGTGGTAAGAGTACGGGCTCAATAGAGGCGGGATATGAACAAAGAAATCCTGATGGTTGTCGACGCTGTGTCGAACGAAAAGGGCGTAGCCAAGGAAATCATTTTCGAGGCCCTCGAGGCTGCCCTGGCGACTGCGACCAAGAAGCGTTATGGCGGCGAGGTCGAGGTGCGGGTCAATATCGATCGGCAGACCGGCGATTACGAAACCTTCCGTCGCTGGCTGGTGGTCGACGACAGCGAAGGGCTGCCGCTGGAACACCCGACGCGCGAATACACGCTGAGTGCGGCGCGTGAGGACGATGCGAATATCCAGCCGGGCGACTACATGGAAGAGCAGGTCGAGTCGGTTTCCTTCGGTCGCATCGCCGCGCAGACCGCCAAGCAGGTCATCGTGCAGAAGGTGCGCGAGGCGGAGCGGGCGCAGGTGGTGGAACAGTACCAGGATCGCGTCGGCGAGCTGCTCAACGGCGTGGTAAAGCGCCTCGAGCGCGGCAGCGTGATCCTCGATATGGGCAACAACATCGAGGCTCTGATCAGCCGCGAACACCTGATCCCGCGTGAGGCCATCCGTCCCGGCGATCGCGTGCGTGGTTACCTCTACGACGTGCATTCCGAGCCGCGTGGTCCGCAGCTGTTCGTCAGCCGCACCATGCCGGAATTCCTGGTGGAGCTGTTCAAGCTGGAAGTACCGGAGGTCGGCGAAGGGCTCATCGAGATCAAGGCCGCCGCCCGTGACCCCGGTTCCCGCGCCAAGATTGCCGTCAAGTCCAATGACCAGCGCATCGACCCGGTCGGCGCCTGCGTCGGCATGCGCGGTTCGCGTGTACAGACCGTGACCAATGAGCTGAACGGCGAGCGCATCGACATCATTCTGTGGAACGACAACCCGGCGCAGTTCGTCATCAACGCCATGTCTCCTGCCGAAGTGGTTTCCATCGTCATGGACGAGGAAAGCCACAGCATGGATATCGCCGTCGAGGAAGCGCAGCTGGCCCAGGCCATCGGCCGCAACGGCCAGAACGTGCGTCTGGCCACCGAGCTGACCGGTTGGAATCTCAATGTGATGAGCGAGAGCCAGGCCGAGGAGAAGAGCGAGGAAGAGGCCCAGGCTCTGGTCAAGCTGTTCATGGAACAGCTTGACGTGGACGAGGAAGTGGCCGTGATCCTGGTGCAGGAAGGTTTCTCCAGCATCGAGGAAGTGGCCTACGTTCCGGTGCACGAAATGCTGGAAATCGAGGAGTTCGACGAGGCGATCGTCGAGGAATTGCGCGCCCGTGCCAAGGATATTCTGGTTACGCGCGAGATTAGCAGCGAGGAGCACGGCGGCAAGGAGCCGGCGGCCGATTTGCTGGAAATGGATGGCATGGACCAGCAGCTTGCCTTTGCTCTGGCCGATATCGGCGTGCAGACCATGGAAGATCTGGCCGAACTGGCGGTGGACGACCTCATGCAGCTGGAAGGCATGGATGAGGAACGCGCCGCAAACCTGATTATGACCGCACGCAAACCCTGGTTCGAGGAAGAATCCCAGGGTTGAGGCAGGAGTATCGTTGCATGTCAGAAGTGACCGTCAAGCATTTCGCAGAAACCATCGGCATCGCTGTCGACAGATTGCTGGCCCAGCTGGAGGAGGCAGGCGCATCCGTGCGCGATGCCGACGGAACCCTTAACGATCAGGACAAGGCGAAGCTGCTCGGTTACCTGCGCGACAAGCATGGTGCCGCGGCACCGGAAGAAGAGGAAGCGGCCGAGGCCGGTCCCACCAAGATTACCCTGAGCCGCCGCACCACCAGCGAGCTGAAGGTGCCGAGCACCGGCGGCAAGGCCAAGACGGTGACGGTGCAGGTGCGCAAGAAGCGTACCTACGTCAAGCGCAGCCTGGTGGCCGGTGAGGAAGCCGCCGCCGAACCCTCCCGTGTCGATGAGGATGTGGTGGCGCGGCTGGAACAGCAGGTTCGTGCCGACGCCGAGCAGGCCGCCGAAGAGGCGCGCCGCAAGGCGGAGGATGAAGCACGGCGCCAGGCGGAGGAGGCTGCGCGTCAGCAGGCCGAATCCGAGGCACGCCGCCAGGCGGAAGAGGAAGCGCGGCGTGGTGCGGCCCTGGTGGCCGAGCGTCCCGCGGAGCCGGCCCCTGTTGCGGCGCCGGCCGCCGCTGGGGAGAAGACCGCCAAGGCCGCACGCCCGGCCGTTGCGGCGCCCAAGCCCGAGCGCGAGGCGGCCAAGGGCGCCAAGAAGGGCGCCGGTCGTCGTCGCGACGGCGGCTTCGAGGGCGGGGATCGCGGCGGTCGCGAGGAATTGCATGTGGCGCCCGGCAAGGCCGGACGGCGCGGCAGCAAGAAGCGTCCGACCCGTGTCGCTGCGCCGGTCACCGGCGGCGGCATGCACGGTTTCGCCAAGCCCACCGCCCCGGTGGTGCGTGAAGTGGCCGTGCCGGAAACCATTACCGTCGGCGAGCTGGCGCAGAAGATGTCGGTCAAGGCTGCCGAAGTCATCAAGTTCATGATGAAGATGGGCAGCATGGTGACCATCAACCAGATGCTCGATCAGGACACCGCCGTGCTGGTGGTGGAAGAGATGGGCCATACCGCCAAGGCGCTCAAGACGGACGCCCTGGAGGACGAGATTGCCGTGGTGGACGAAGCGGGTGCCGCCGTGCACCGCGCGCCGGTGGTCACCATCATGGGACATGTCGATCACGGCAAGACCTCGCTGCTCGATTACATCCGCCGCACCCGCGTGGCGGCCGGCGAGGCGGGCGGCATTACCCAGCATATCGGTGCCTACCACGTGGAAACCCCGCGCGGCATGATCACCTTCCTGGATACCCCGGGCCATGCCGCGTTTACCGCCATGCGTGCCCGCGGTGCCCAGGCCACGGATATCGTGGTACTGGTGGTGGCGGCCGATGACGGCGTGATGCCGCAAACCAAGGAAGCCATCCAGCATGCCAAGGCGGCCGGCGTGCCGCTGGTGGTGGCGGTGAACAAGATCGACAAGCCCGAGGCCGATCCGGATCGGGTGAAGAACGAACTGGGCCAGCAGGACGTCATACCGGAAGACTGGGGCGGCGATACCATGTTTGTGCATGTGTCCGCCAAGACCGGCGACGGCATCGACAAGTTGCTGGAATCCATCCTGTTGCAGGCCGAAGTGCTGGAGCTGACCGCGGTGCAGGAAGGTCGGGCCAGCGGCGTGGTCATCGAGTCGCGCCTGGACAAGGGCCGCGGCGCCGTGGCGACCGTGCTGGTGCAGAGCGGCACCCTGCGCAAGGGCGACGTGTTGCTGGCCGGCCATGAGTACGGCCGTGTGCGCGCCATGCTGGACGAAAACGGACAATCCATCGAGGAAGCCGGTCCGTCCATTCCGGTGGAGGTGCTGGGCCTGTCCGGCACGCCGGGCGCGGGCGAATCCGCCGTGGTGGTGGCCGACGAGCGCAAGGCGCGCGAAGTGGCCCTGTTCCGCCAGGGCAAGTTCCGCGACGTCAAGTTCGCCAAGCAGCAGCAGGCCAAGCTGGAAGACATGTTCACCCAGATGCAGGAGGGCGAGGTCAGCACCCTCAACATCATGCTCAAGGCCGACGTGCAGGGTTCCCTGGAAGCCATTTCCGATGCCCTGGTCAAGCTGTCCACCGACGAGGTGAAGGTGAAGATCGTCGCCAGCGGCGTGGGCGGCATCAGCGAGTCCGACGTCAACCTGGCCGTCGCCTCCAATGCCATCATGATCGGTTTCAACGTCCGTGCCGACGGCAGCGCCAAGCGCATGATCGAAGAGCAGGGCGTCGACCTGCACTACTACAGCATCATTTACGAACTGCTGGATGAAGTGAAGAAGGCGATGACCGGCATGCTGGCGCCGGAGTTCAAGGAGCAGATCATCGGTCTGGCCGAGGTACGCGACGTGTTCCGTTCGCCCAAGTTCGGCGCCGTGGCAGGCTGCATGGTGGTGGACGGCGTGGTCAAGCGCAACAACCGCATCCGCGTGCTGCGCGACAACGTGGTGATCTACGAAGGCGAGCTGGAGTCCCTGCGCCGCTTCAAGGACGACGTGTCCGAGGTCAAGCAGGGCTTCGAGTGCGGTATCGCCGTGAAGAACTACAACGACGTGCACGAAGGCGACCAGATCGAGGTCTACGAACGCGTTCAGGTCCAGCGTACGCTGTAACCCGGTCCTGAACGATGGCACGGGAATTCAGTCGCAGCCGGCGTGTGGGCGAGCAGATGCAGCGTGAGCTGGCCATGCTCATCCAGCGCGAGCTGAAGGATCCCCGCCTGGGGATGATCACCGTCTCCGGCGTGGAGGTGACGCGCGACTTCGCCCACGCCAAGGTGTTCATCACCGTGCTGAGCGATGACGCCGGGCAGGTGGTCCAGTCCCTCGAGGGGCTGCGCCACGCTGCCGGTTTTCTGCGCCGCGAACTGGGCCGCCGCATGCAGCTGCGCACCATCCCCGAATTGCATTTCACCCATGACACTTCCGTCGAGCGGGGTTCGCGCCTGTCGGCCCTGATCGACCAGGCCGTCGCCGCCGACGGTCCCAAGAAAGACGACTGAGGAACAATGACACGTCGCCAGCGCCAGCGGGGCCGTGAGGTCAACGGCATCCTGCTTCTTGATAAGCCCATCGGTATCACCTCCAACGACGCCTTGCAGCAGGTCAAACGCCTGTACGATGCACGCAAGGCCGGCCACACCGGTAATCTCGATCCCATGGCCAGCGGCCTGCTGCCGCTGTGCTTCGGCGAGGCCACCAAGGTGTCCGCCTTCCTGCTCGATGCCGACAAGCACTACCGCGGCACCTGCAAGCTGGGCGTGCGCACCAATACCGGCGATGCCGAGGGCGAGGCCATCGAGACCCGTCCGGTGAGCGGCATTACCGAGGCCAGGGTGCTTGAGGTACTGGCGCAATTCCGCGGCGAGATCGAACAAATTCCCCCCATGCATTCGGCCATCAAGCACCAGGGGCAGCCGCTGTACAAGCTGGCGCATCAGGGGCTGGAGGTGGAGCGCCAGCCCCGCCGCATCACCATTTATGAGCTGAATCTGCTGCGTTTCGCGGGCGATGAGGTCGAAATCGACGTTCACTGCTCCAAGGGCACCTATATCCGCACCCTGGCTGAGGACATCGGGGAGGCCCTGGGGTGCGGCGCCCACCTGAACCAGCTGCGCCGCACCCAGGCCGGTCCCTTTGCCGAGTCCGGTTCCGTCACTCTGGAACAGCTCAAGCAGCTGTTGCTGGAAGGGGGACAGGAGGCCATCGACGCCCTGCTGCTGCCGGTGGAGGACGCCCTGGCCGGCTGGCCGGCCATCAACCTCAGCGCCAATCTGACCTATTACGTACGTCAGGGTCAGGCGGTGCAGGTTTCCCAGGCCCCCAGCAGCGGCCTGGTGCGCCTGTTCGGCCCCGACGGGGATTTTATCGGTATCGGCCATATCCTGGACGACGGCCGGGTGGCCCCGAAACGGCTGTTCCATACGCCTTAAGTCCGTAATTCTGCTTGTTTACTTATCCGGCGCACGGTTAAAATACCGCGCTTGAACCTCACCCCAGTTTTAGGAGTTGTTTTAGATGTCTCTGAACGCCACCCAGAAAGCTGAAATCGTCAAGGACCACGGCAAGGCCGCGGCCGACACCGGCTCCGCCGAAGTGCAGATCGCACTGCTGTCCGCCCGCATCGACGACCTGTCCGGCCATTTCAAGGAACACACCCACGATCACCACTCGCGCCAGGGTTTGCTGCGCATGGTGAGCAAGCGCCGCAAGCTGCTCGACTACCTGAAGAACAAGGACGTCGAGCGTTACCGCGCCATCGTTGCCCGCCTCGGACTGCGTAAGTAATCCACGGCCACTCCGGCCCCGCCACCAGAAGGGAATACGACGTGACACCAGTTGTGAAAGAGTTCAAGTACGGCGATCAAACCGTTCGTCTGGAAACCGGCGAGATTGCACGTCAGGCATCTGGCGCCGTCATGGTCAGTATGGGCGATACGGTGGTGCTGGTGACCGCGGTGGCCATTGCGGAAGCCGTGGCAGGGCGGGATTTCTTCCCCCTTACGGTCAACTACCAGGAGCGTACCTACGCTGCCGGCAAGATCCCCGGCGGTTTCTTCCGCCGCGAGGGCCGTCCGACCGAAAAGGAAACCCTGACCTCCCGCCTGATTGATCGTCCTCTGCGTCCGCTGTTCCCCGAAGGCTTTACCAACGAAGTCCAGGTCATTGCCACCGTCGTGTCGCTGGATCCCGAAATCGATCCGGACATCGCGTCGATGATTGGTGCCTCCGCCGCCGTGTGTCTGGCCGGCGTGCCGTTCAAGGGCCCCATCGGTGCCGCCCGCGTCGGTTACAAGGACGGCCAGTACCTGCTCAACCCCACCATGACCGCCCTGCAGACCTCGGAGCTGGACCTGGTGGTGGCCGGTACCGAGAATGCCGTGCTGATGGTGGAGTCGGAAGCCCGCGGCCTGTCGGAAGAGGTGATGCTCGGTGCGGTGGTCTACGGCCACGAACAGATGCGTACCGTGATCCAGGCCATCCGTGAACTGGTGGCCGAGGCCAAGGTTGTGCCCTGGAACTGGCAGGCGCCCCCGGCCGATACCACTCTGACGTCCCGCGTTGCTGAACTGGGTGAGGCTGCGTTCAGCGAGGCGTACACCATCAAGGAAAAGCAGGCGCGTTATTCCCGCCTGAACGAGATTCGCAGCGACATCATGACCCGCTTGAGCGGCGAGGGCGCCGAGCCCTGCTTCCCGGGCGAGAAGGTGCGCGTCGCCATCGAGTCTCTCGAATACAACACCGTGCGCGGCAGCATCCTGTCCGGCAAGCCGCGTATCGACGGCCGCGACACCCGCACCGTGCGTCCGATCACCATCCGCAACGGCGTGCTGCCCCGCACCCACGGTTCCGCCCTGTTCACCCGCGGCGAAACCCAGGCGCTGGTCGTCGCCACCCTGGGCACCGCCCGCGATGCGCAGGTCATCGACGCCATCGAAGGTGAGCGCAAGGAATCCTTCATGCTGCACTACAACTTCCCGCCGTACTGCGTCGGCGAGACCGGTATGGTGGGCAGCCCGAAGCGCCGTGAAATCGGCCACGGCCGTCTGGCCAAGCGCGGCGTGCATCCCGTGATGCCGACGATGGAAGACTTCCCCTACACCGTGCGTGTGGTGTCCGAGATCACCGAGTCCAACGGCTCCAGCTCCATGGCCTCGGTGTGCGGCACCAGCCTGGCGCTGATGGATGCCGGCGTGCCCATCAAGGCACCGGTCGCCGGCGTGGCCATGGGCCTGATCAAGGAAGGCGACAAGTTCGCCGTCCTGACCGACATCATGGGCGACGAGGATCACCTCGGCGACATGGATTTCAAGGTGGCGGGTACCGAAACCGGCGTCAACGCGCTGCAGATGGACATCAAGATCGACGGCATCACCCGTGAGATCATGGATATCGCCCTGAAGCAGGCCCGCGAAGCCCGTCTGCACATCCTGGGCGAAATGAACAAGGTGATCTCCAAGCCGCGTGAGCAGATGTCCGATTTCGCGCCGCGCTACGAGACCTTCAAGATCAACCCGGACAAGATCCGTGACGTCATCGGCAAGGGCGGCGCCACCATCCGCGCCCTGACCGAGGAGACCGGCACCAGCATCGACATCAGCGACGACGGCACCGTGAAGATCGCCTCCGTCGACGGTGCCGCCGGCAAGGAGGCCCGCCGCCGCATCGAGCAACTGACCGCCGACGTGGAAGTGGGCATGGTCTATGAAGGCCGCGTTGCCAAGCTGATGGACTTCGGCGCCTTCGTCACCATCCTGCCGGGCAAGGACGGTCTGGTGCACATCTCCCAGATCTCCGACGAGCGTGTCGAGAAGGTGAGCGACAAGCTGGCCGAAGGCGATCTGATCAAGGTCAAGGTGCTGGAAGTGGACAAGCAGGGCCGTATCCGTCTGTCCATGAAGGCGCTGGCGGAATAAGCCATAGCAGTGACTGTTGTTGCAGAGGGGCCGCAAGGCCCCTTTTGCTTTTCACAGGTGGACGATCCCGTGGACAGGTTTTATCGATTCAGCGATTTCTTTGCTCCGCATCTGCGCATGACGCTGGCGCTGATCTGTGGCGCCCTGGCGCTGATGCTGGCCACCCATGCCTCGCCGGTAGCGGCGTTCCCGCTGCTGGCTGCGGTGGCCCTGGTGTGGAACTACGTCCGCAGCGGCGGCGTGTGGATCGCCTTCCGCGCCTTCCGCCAGGGCAACCTGCGCCGCGTTCGCCGCAGCCTGGAAAGCGTGCGCTGGCCGCATCTGTTGTCCCGCAGCAGCCGTGCCTATTACCACTGGCTGCGTGGCGTGCTGGAGGCGGCCGACGGCCGTCTCCAGGCGGCTCGGGTTCATTTGCTGGTGGCGGCCGCAGGGTCGTTGCGGACGGAAAACGATCGCAGCCTGGTGCAGTGCCTGCTGGCGGAACTGGCCTTGCAGGAAGGCAATCACACCGTCGCCGCCGAGCATATCGATCTGGCCAATGCCCTGGGCCATCATACGGATGTGTCACGCATCATCGCCGCGCTGCGGCGGCGGCTCGATGGCCAGGGATGAGGCATGGTGCTGCCTGGACGGCGCCGTGCTGACCCTCAGCGGTGAACTGACGGCCGGGGAAATCGACGGCTTTCGCGCAGAGATCGACGCGCTCGGCCCATTGCCTGATCATTTGTCTTTGCAGCTAAGCGGTTTCGATATCGGTGACGGGGTGTCTGCCGTCGCGGCGGTCGATGCCGTGCGCCGCCTGGCGCAGGGACGTCGCCTCGTGTTGCACAATGCGCCGCAGGTGCTGGCACACAATCTGTACCGTGTCGGCGCGCTGGAGGAGGGCAATCTGCTGGTGGCGGAAATGCGCGAGGAAGAGCCCTACGGCTGAGGGGACTGAATGCTTGCTTGTTTCAACGGAAACGAATTGACTAAAATCAGTTTTCCGTAAGGCAGGGGCCGTAGCAGTGAGCGCAGTCATTCAACCCGCGGATTTCGATCCGGCGATTCTAAAACTTCATGCCCGTGATCTGGCGGCTGCGGGACGCTTCCTGCATGAACGCGGCTGGGTACCGGCAACCAGCGGTAATTTCTCCGCCCGCCTGTCGGCGCTGCATGCAGCCATTACCGCATCCGGGCGTCACAAGGGCGCACTCACCGAACAGGACATCATGGTGGTCGACCTGGACGGAAAGGCGGTGGACACGGCACTGCGGCCTTCGGCCGAAACCCTGCTGCATACGATGCTGTATCGCCGCTTTCCCGATGTCGGCGCCGTGATGCACACCCACTCCATCAACGCCACTCTGTTGTCGCGTCGCAGCGGCTTTGTGCTGCAACTGGAAGGCTACGAACTGCTCAAGGCCTTTCGCGGCATCACTACCCACGACACCTGCCTCAGCGTGCCGGTATTCGACAATGATCAGGATATCCCGCGCCTCGCGGCACAGGTGGACCGTTATCTCGACGCCCACGGCGACGTACATGGCTATCTGATTCGGGGCCACGGCCTCTACACCTGGGGACGCGATGTGGCGGAAACGGTCCGCCACCTGGAGGCGTTCGAGTTTCTGTTTCAGTGTGAACTGCAGCAATAGCGAGGATGATTGCATGAGCCGTCTGGAGATTCGTCGTACCAGCGATGGTGGCGTGGAGGCCGCCTACACCGACTACGCTGCCATCGCCTCCTGCCTGGCCGGCCTGGGGGTGCGTTTCGAGCGCTGGCAGGCGGCGCAGCCGCTGCCCGTCGACGCAACGCAGAAGGATGTACTGGAGGCTTACAGCGAACCGGTCGATCGCCTCAGCCGCGAATACGGTTTTCAATCGGTGGACGTGGTGAGCCTGCGTCCCGATCATCCGCAAAAGGCGGAGCTGCGCAGCAAATTCCTGGCCGAGCATGTGCATGCCGATTTCGAGGTGCGCTTCTTCGTCGATGGCAGCGGCCTGTTCTATCTGAATGTCGGCGACAGTATCTATATGGTGTTGTGCGAGCAGGGGGATTTGATCAGCGTACCGGCCGATACTCCGCACTGGTTCGACATGGGCGAAAATCCGGACTTCAAATGCATCCGCCTGTTCACCGTCGCCGACGGCTGGGTGGCGCAGTTTACCGGCAGCGCTATCGCACAACGTTTTCCCAGCTATGACCAGTTTGTGACAACCGCATGATTCGAGCCATCGTTACCGACATCGAAGGAACGACCTCGGCGCTGTCTTTCGTAAAGGATGTATTGTTTCCCTACGCGGCGCGCAACATCGACGTCTTCCTGCACCGGCACGCGCAGGAGCCCGAAGTGGCGGAGCAGATTGCGGCGGTTTCCGCCATGGCCGGCCGGGAACTCACCCTGGATGAGGTGAGTGCACAATTGCAGCAGTGGATAGCGGCGGATCGCAAGGTGACGCCACTCAAGGCCTTGCAGGGCATGATTTGGCAGGCGGGCTACCGCAATGGCGATTTCACCGGCCATGTCTATGCTGACGCAGCGCGGCAGTTACAGGCATGGCAGCAAAAAGGGCTGCGCCTGTATGTGTTTTCCTCCGGTTCGGTACAGGCGCAGAAACTGCTGTTTGCCCATAGCGATTACGGCGATCTGACACCATTGTTTTCGGGATACTTCGACACCACCTGCGGCAGCAAGCACGATCCGGCCTCTTATCGGTCCATTGCGCAGACCATTGCCCTGCCGGCGGAGGAAATACTGTTTCTTTCCGATATGCTTATGGAACTCGACGCTGCGCATGCGGCCGGCATGCACACATGCATGCTGGTGCGGGAGGCACCCCCCGTATTTGTCGCGGGGCACATGCAGGCTAAGGATTTTGACGGTATAAATCCCTGACCGGAACGGTCCATGCGCGGTGCACTGCTGCACCGTATACCCAAGGAGGAGTGAAATGGCACTGACCCCGTCCACCATGCAGGAGTTGGGAACCCCGGCGCCGGATTTCTCGCTGCTAGAACCGGCCACCGGCGCCACGGTCACCCGGCGCCAGTTTGTCGGCAAGCCGCTGCTGGTCGTCTTTACCTGTAATCATTGTCCCTACGTCAAGCACATTGCCGACGGCTTTGCCGATTTCGCCCGCGAGTACCAGGAACACGGCCTCGCAGTGGTGGCCATCAGCGCCAACGATCCTGCGCACCGCGCCGAGGACGGTCCCGAGTTCATGGCGCGCGAGGCGACTGCGCGCGGCAATCCCTTCCCTTATCTCTACGATGAGACTCAGGCGGTGGCCAAGGCCTATCGTGCCGCCTGTACGCCGGATTTCTTTCTTTACGATGCAGATCATCGGCTGGTCTATCGCGGGCAGTTCGACGACAGCCGTCCCGGCAACACCTTGCCGGTGACAGGCAATGATTTGCGCGATGCGGTCAAGGCCGTCCTGGCCGGGATGCCGGTACCGGAGGAACAGCGGCCGAGCATCGGCTGCAACATCAAGTGGAAGCCCGGCAACGAGCCGGATTACTTCGGCTGAGAAACGATGCACACCGCGCACGTTCAGTGCGCGGTGCACTGCTGTCCGCCCCTTTCGTTGCACCCCCACCACCTGTGACGTAGACTCAATCAGGAGAGCGGGTCTGCGATGTGTTCCCCTTCTCGCTGTGCGCGGTGCTGCATCCCACGGCGGCACCGCGCCGGCAGTGTCCGTCCAGCGGGCGAATAATAATCAAAAAACCGGCCGTTATCGCAGACGTGCGGTACAGCAGTGCAGGTACAGTCATGCGTTTGCAGACCAAGTTGCTGGCGGTGTTCGGTGTGGTATTCCTCAGCCTGTATCTGGTGGTTGAGTATCACCACTACCGGGAGAACCGTGCCGCCGTCGTCGAGCAACTGCTGGAGGAGGCCGAGGTGATCGCCGGTACCCTGCAGGCGGTACGCAGGGTCTTTCACCACCAGTTCATCATCAGCGGGCTGCCGGTCAACAAAGATACCGTCGGTTTTCTTCCCGCTCACGCCATGTCGCGCATTTCAGCGGAATTCCTCAATTTTGTCCGCACCGGTCTGCAGTTCAACAACGTTTCCGACCGGGCGCGCAATCCGGCGAATAAAGCAGATGCCGTGGAGCAGGAAGCCATTGCATATTTCCGCGCGGAGCCTACTGCAACGCAGCGCATGGTGCCGTTCACGAACGCCGAAGGCCGGAATTTCTATCTGTATGCCAAGCCGTTGCGCATTGAGCAATATTGCCTGCAATGCCATGGCAGGCGGCAGGACGCACCATCCGGCATTCAGGATATGTACGATACCGCGTTCGACTACAAGCTGGGCGACGTGCGCGGCATCCTGAGCATAAAACTGCCGTCCGACGAACTGGAGCGGCGCGTGATTGCGCGCCAGACCCGCGAAATGGGTACCCGTCTGGCGGTGTTCGCCGCGGCGTTTGTACTGTTATTCGTGTTGCTCAAGCATGTTGTGGTGCGCCGACTGGGTCTGCTCAAGGCGCAAATGGTCAACCTGCGCGGCGGGGACTACGGCGCCCGTGCCGCGTTGGACGGCAAGGACGAACTGGCGGAACTGGCCTATTCCTTCAATACCATGGCGGACGCGATTTCCGACAGCCGCCAGCAGATCGAGCGGGAACGGGCGTTTCTGCAGACGGTCATCGACGGCGCCCTCGATCCCATTATGGTCATCGGCGCTGATTATCAGGTCCTGATGATGAATCGGGCGGCGCGGCGTTACCTGGACCAGGAGGACACCTTGCCGTTGCTGTGCCATCAGCTGTCCCATCGCCAGGCGCAGCCGTGCAGCGGCAGCGGTCATCCCTGTCCCCTGGAGGAAGTACGGCGCAGCCTCAGGCCGGTGACCATGGTCCACGAGCACGTACTGGCGGACGGACGCTGCCGGCAGTTCGAACTGGAGGCCACGCCGCTGCTGGATGAGCAGGGTGAATTCAAAGGCATCATCGAAACCTCGCGCGACATTACCGACCGGGTACAGGCGGAGGAGAGGCTGCGCAAGCTGTCGCAGGCGGTGGAGCAGAGTCCGGTCTCGGTAATCATCACCGATGTGCACGGCGCCATCGAATACGTCAATCCGAAGTTCGAGGAGGTGACCGGCTACCGGCTCGATGAAGTGCGCGGCTCCAATCCCCGCGTACTCAAAAGCGGGCATACCGCCGAGAGCGAATACCGCAGGTTGTGGGAGACCATTTTGCGCGGCGACATCTGGCGCGGTGAGTTTCTCAACCGGCGCAAGAACGGCGAACTGTTCTGGGAATATGCCTCCATTTCCGCCATCAGGAATGCGCGGGGCGAGATTGATCATTTCCTGGCGGTGAAGGAAGACATCACCGTGCGCAAAGGGTACGAGGAGCGGCTGCTGCACCAGGAAAGCTATGACACCCTGACCGACCTGCCCAACAGGATGCTGGCGGCGGACCGCCTGATCCAGGCGATGATGCGGGCGCGGCGCGAAGGACGCAGTGTCGGTGTGGTGTCGCTGGATCTGGACAACTTCAAGAACATCAACGACAGCCTGGGACACGGCAGCGGTGATCAGCTGCTGCTGCAATTGGCGCACCGCCTTATCGCCGCCATGCGCGAGGGTGATACCGTGGCCCGCCTCGGCGGCGACGAGTTCCTGATCATCCTGGCCGATCTGGCCACCGCCGACGATGTGGAAAGGGTGCTGGACAAGGTACGGGCGGTTTTTGAACGTTCATTCCAGGTCGAAGGCAAGGATATCTACATGACGCCCAGCATCGGTGTGACGGTGGCGCCGGAGGACAGCGAGGACGTGCACATCCTGCTGCGCAATGCCGATGCCGCCATGCACCGCGCCAAGGAACTGGGCCGCGACCGGACCCAGTTCTTCACCACGGAGATGAACGAGCGTGCCCTGAAGCGTCTGGAGCTGGAGTCGCAATTGCGCCATGCGCAGGCAAGGGGAGAGCTGTCGCTGCACTACCAGCCGCAGGTGGCGGGGGACAGCGGGCAGGTGTTTGGTGCCGAGGCCTTGCTGCGCTGGAGCAGTCCCGTGCTCGGCGCCATCAGTCCCGTGCGCTTCATTCCCCTGGCGGAGGAGACCGGACTCATCGTGCCCATCGGACGCTGGGTGCTGGAAACCGCCTGCCGCGAAGCCGTCGGTTGGCCGCAGCCGCTACAGGTCAGCGTCAACGTATCGTCACGCCAGTTCCGCGACGGCAAGCTGGTGGAGACGGTGGCGCAGGTGTTGGCGGACACCGGCCTGGAGCCGTCGCGGCTCGAACTGGAGGTGACCGAAAGCCTGCTGATGGAAGACGTCAGTGGAACCGCCATCGTGCTGGAGCGGCTGCAACTGCTGGGAGTGCGCATAGCCCTGGATGATTTCGGTACCGGCTATTCGTCGCTGAGCTATCTCAAGCGTTTTCCCTTCGGCGTGTTGAAGATCGACCGCAGCTTCGTCAACGACATCATCGACAATCCCGATGACGGCGCGCTGTGCGAAGCCATCATCCAGATGGCGCACGTGCTCAATTTGCGCGTCGTGGCCGAGGGCGTGGAAACCGCGGAGCAGCTGGAGTACCTGCTCGCGCGTGGCGTCGATCTGGTGCAGGGCTACTACTACAGCCGGCCGCTGCCGGCCGCAGAATTCCTGCGCTATCTGGCGGACACAAGTGACAAGTGACAAGTGGCAAGAAATTGATATTTGTCTTTCATCTTGGAACTTGCAACTTGGAACTTGCAACTGCCACCCTCCCGGCGTAGCCTTAAAAGCAATTAACCAATTGCATTTTCGCCATGGGTAAATCACACGACATCCGCCGGCAGGAAATCGTCGAGGCAACCCTCGACCTGGCCGCCGAACAGGGACTCAAGAAACTCACCACCCAGGCCATTGCGGAGCGGGTGGGCATCGCCCAGCCCACCATCTTCCGTCATTTCAAAAGCCGCGACGCCATCTTCGGCGCCGTCATCGGCTGGGTGGCGGAAAACATCTTCCGTGTTCTGGACCAGCTGGAAAGCGAGCAGCTGGCCGCAGACCAGCGCCTGCACCGGCTGTTGCAGCGGCAGCTGGCCTTTGCCGGCCGCCGCCGCGGCATCCCCCGTCTGCTGTTTTCCGATCGCCTGCACGTGGAATCGCCCGAACTCAAGGCGGCGGTGCGGGAAATCTACCAGCGCATCATCGCCCGCATCGCCGGCCTGCTGCGGGAGGGGCAGATGGAGGGCTGTTTCCGCAATGACCTGGATGCCGAGCAGACGGCATTGTTCATCGGTGCTTTGATGCAGGGCACCATTTTGCGCTGGTCGATGATGGATTTCGCCTTTCCCCTGGAGGACGAGGCGGAAGGGTTGTGGACGTTTTTATGGCCGACGCTGCGACCCTAGCGCGGGATGACAGGGCGGGTGCGGTTATGACATACGCGGCATGCTGTGCGTGCATTCCGCTGGCGTCGAGGAGGCAGGTATGAGGAAGCGTTTGCTGATAGTGGTTGCTGCGGTGGTGATCATCGGTGCGTTGATTGCCGCGGTGCGAACCCTGGTGCTCGACAGCGATGCTTCCGACTCCGGCGTGGTGGAAGCTTCAGGTACCATCGAAGTCATCGAGGTGCGTATTGCCTTTCGTATGCCGGGCATACTCGCGGCGCGTCCGCTGCGGGAGGGCGACATGGTAAACAAGGGACAGCTGGTCGCCGCCCTGGATACCCGCGAACTGGAGGCGCGCCTGCGCGAGGTGACGGCCGCGGTGGAAGTGGCCCGCAACGGTCTGCAGGATCTGGAGAGAGGTTTCCGCGCCGAGGAGATTGCCCAGGCCGAGGCGGCGGTGCAGGAACTGCAAATCCAGCTGGGCAATCTGCGTGCACAGGCGCAACGCTCGCAGGAAATCTATCCCACGGGCGGGGTGAGCAAGGACAAGCTGGATGCCGACATCACCGCCGCCGATGCCGCGGCCGCGCGGCTGACATCGGCGCGGGAGAAACTGAAGCTGGTGCGCGCCGGCTATCGCAGCGAACAGATCGAAGGGGCACGTGCCCGCGTGGCCCAGGCCGAGGCGGCGGTGGCGACCCTGCGCGTTCAGCTGGAAGACGCCAGCGCACACGCGCCGGTGGCCGGCGTCATCACCCGCACCCACGCCGAGGTGGGCGAAACCGTCGGTGCCGGCCAGCCGGTCGCCACCCTGGCGGAGCTGGCCCGGCCGCGGCTGCGGGTATACATCCCGGAGAGTGTCATCGGCCGCATCAAACTGGGTGCCGCGGCAAACGTGACGGTGGATGCCTATCCGCAGCGCTTGTTCCCCGGCACGGTGAGTTTCGTCTCATCCCAGGCGGAGTTCACGCCGAAGAACGTGCAAACCCGCGAAGAGCGGGTAAAACAGGTGTTTGCCGTCGATGTGCAGATGGAAAACAACGACGGCACGATGAAGCCGGGCATGCCTGCCGATGTGGCGATACAGGCTCCCTGACGGTTGCCGGTGGGTATCGTGAACCAGGCGGAGCCTGCCGTTTACGCCGAAGGACTGGGGCGCGCCTTCGGCGAACTGTGGGCGGTGCGCGATCTGGATTTGAGTATTCCGCCGGGAGAGATCTTCGGCCTGGTCGGCCCCGACGGCGCCGGCAAGACCACCACGCTGCGCATGCTTACCGGCGTGCTGGAACCTTCCGCCGGCACGGCCCGCGTTGCCGGTTACTCCGTGCAGGGCGAGGAGGAGGCGATCAAGCAGCGCATCGCCTATATGTCGCAGCGCTTCGGCCTCTATGGCGACCTCAGCGTGGAGGAGAATCTGAACTTCTACGCCGATCTCTATCATGTTCCGCGCCGTGAGCGCGCCGACAGCATGGAGCGCCTGCTCGGTTTTTCCAACCTGACGCCGTTTCGCCGCCGCCTGGCACGCGATCTGTCCGGCGGCATGAAGCAAAAACTGGGGCTGGCCTGCGCCCTGATCCACAAGCCACAGGTCCTGTTTCTCGACGAGCCCACCAACGGCGTCGATCCGGTATCGCGACGCGAGTTCTGGCGCATCCTCTACGGCATGCTGAAGGAAGGGGTGACCATCGTGGTGTCCACCGCCTATCTGGACGAGGCCGAGCGATGCAGCCGCGTCGGCCTGATGCACCACGGCCGCCTGGTCATGTGCGACAGCCCGCAACAACTCAAGGCTGCCGTACCGGGGCAGATGTACGAACTGGCTACCGCCCAGGGCCGCCGGGCGCGGGAGGTGCTGGCGGAGACCCTGGGGCAGCGCCGGGTCGGCCTGTTCGGCGGCCGCGTGCACCTGGCCGTGGCCGATGACGGCGAGTTGCAGCAGGCTTTGTCGCTGCTGTCGCAGGCGGAAATCGAGGTGCCGGCGCCGCGCCGCATCGTGCCCAGCCTGGAAGACGTATTCATCCACGCCGTCGGCAAGACGGAGCAGGCGCCGTGAACGAGGTGGTTGTGGTTTCCGGTCTGACCCGGCGCTTCGGCGACTTCGTCGCGGTGGACAGTCTCGACCTGAGTGTCGAGCGGGGCCGCATTTTCGGTTTTCTCGGCCCCAACGGCTCGGGCAAGTCCACCACCATACGCATGCTGTGCGGCCTGTTGCAGCCGAGCAGCGGCAGCGGCTACGTGCTGGGGCTGGACATCATGACCCGGTACGAAGAGATCAAGCGCCGCATCGGTTACATGTCGCAAAAATTCTCTCTTTACGATGATCTGACGGTGGAGGAGAACATCGATTTCTTCAGCGGCCTCTACGGCGTGCAGCGGGCACGCCGCGGCGCACGCAAGGCGTGGGCCCTGGAGATGGCGGACCTGGGCGGCATGCGCAACACGTTGACCGGTTCCCTCGCCGCCGGCTGGAAGCAACGCCTGGCGCTGGGCTGTGCGGTGCTGCACGAGCCGGACATCCTGTTCCTGGACGAGCCCACCTCCGGTGTCGACCCGCTGGCACGTCGGCTGTTCTGGGATCTCATCGCCCACATGGCGCATGCCGGCACCACGGTATTCGTCACCACCCACTACATGGATGAGGCGGAGTACTGCGACGAGCTGGCCCTGATCTACCGCGGCCGGCTGATCGCCGCCGGCGAACCGGGGCAGCTCAAGCACAATGCCCTGTCGCAGCGCATCGTGGAAGTGCGTTGCACACGGCCCTATGATGCCCTCGACGCGGTGGAACGTTCCGGCCTGGTGCAGGAGGCGGCGCTGTTCGGCGACACCCTGCACGTCACCGTGGCCGATGCGGCGCAGGCACGGGCACAGCTGTTGCCCTGGTTCAAGCAGAACGGGTTCGGCGATGTCAGCGTGGAGGAGGTGACGCCGACCATGGAGGACGTGTTCGTCGGCCTCATCGAAGCGGAGGACAGGGAATGAGGCGCTTCTCCTGGCGACGGCTGCGTGCGCTCACCCACAAGGAGTTCCTCCACATCCGGCGCGATCCGCGCAGCCTGATGATGGCTTTTATGATGCCGCTGATCCTGCTGGTGCTGTTCGGCTACGCCATCACCATGGACATCGACAATCTCAACCTGGTGGTCGTCGATCACGATCACAGCGCGGCCAGCCGCGACTACGTGCAGCGCTACACCGCCTCGGGCTACTTCACCATCATCGCGGCCGGTGACGATGAGCACGAGGCCCGCCGCCGGCTCGATGCCGGTGAGGCCGATATGGCCCTGATCATTCCCCGCCATTTTGCCCGCGACCTCGACCGCGGCCGTACCGTGCCGTTGCAGGCGCTGGCCGACGGTTCCGATGCCAATACCGCATCCATCGGTCTCGGCTACGCCGAAGGCATCACCAACCGCTTCAACGCCGATCGGCTGGGCGATGCCGCCACGCCGCCGGTCGAGAATCGCCTGCGCGTTTGGTACAACCCGGAACTGAAGAGCCGCTGGTTCATCATCCCCGGCCTGATTGCGGTAATCATGACCGTCATCACCGCGCTGCTGACCTCGCTTACCGTTTCCCGCGAGTGGGAGGCGGGTACCATGGAACAGCTGATCAGCACGCCGGTGCAGCCGCTGGAGCTGATGCTGGGCAAGATGCTGCCGTATTTTCTCATCGGCATCTTCGACATGCTGCTGGTGGTGGCCATGGCGGTGTGGGTGTTCGGCGTGCCGCTCAACGGCAGCCTGCCCCTGTTGCTCGCTTCCGGCTCGCTGTTTCTGTTCGGCGGCCTCGGCTTCGGCATTTTTATTTCCACCGTGGCCAAGTCGCAGCTGGTGGCCAGCCAGGCGGCCATGCTCACCACCTTCATCCCGGCCATCCTGCTGTCGGGTTTCATCTACGCCATCAACAACATGCCGCTGCCCTTGCAGGTGATTACGCACCTGGTGCAGGCGCGCTATTTCGTCGCCATTCTCAAGGCCGTGTTTCTCAAGGCGGTACCGCCGTACTACCTGTGGCAGGAGATGCTGTTCCTGCTGTTGTTCGCCATCGTCGTGTTTACGGTTGCGGTGCGCAAGTTCCGCAAGAAGATCCGCTGAGGCGCCTATGTGGAATCGCATCTACCGGATGGTAATTAAGGAATTTCTGCAGATGCTGCGCGACCCGCGCATGAAGGTGTTGGTGTTCGTCACGCCGGTGATCCAGCTGATGTTGTTCGGCTATGCCGCCACCACCGACGTCACCCACATCCGCACCGCCGTGCTCGACCGCGATCGCAGCGCAGACAGCCGCGCGCTGGTGGAGGCCTTTACCGGTTCGGACTATTTTCAGGTGACGGCCTGGGTGGAGAATCCGCGCGCCCTGACCGAGTTGCTGGATCGGGGCGAGGTGACCGTGGCCCTGCACATTGATCGCGGCTTCAGCGACGATCTGCGCAGCGCACGGACCACTGCGGTGCAGGTGCTGGTGGACGGTACCGACTCCAACACCGGGACGCTGGCCATGAACTATGCCCAGCGCATCATCAACGATTTCGGCCGCAGGCGGCTGGACATGTCCGGGCCGGTGCCCGGCGTCGAGCTGCGCAGCCGGGTCTGGTACAACCCGGATCTGAAAAGCCGGAATTTCAACGTGCCGGCGGTGATGGCGCTGATCCTGATGCTGACCTCCCTGCTGCTCACCTCGATGGCGGTGGTACGTGAACGGGAGATCGGTACGCTGGAACAGCTGATGGTGACGCCGATACGGCCGGTGGAGCTGATCCTGGGCAAAACGTTGCCCTTTGTGCTCATTGCCTACATCCAGCTGGTGCTGGTGATGGCGGTATCGCTGTTCTGGTTCAAGGTGCCCCTGGTGGGCAACCCGGTGCTGCTGCTGCTGGGGGCCGGCCTGTACCTGATGTCCACCCTGGGTGTGGGCCTGTTCATTTCCACCCTGTCGCAGACCCAGCAGCAGGCACTGATGTCGGCCTTCTTTTTCTTCTTCCCGGCAATTCTTCTTTCCGGCTTCATGTTTCCCATCGAGAACATGCCCGAGGCGGTGCAGTGGATCACCTACCTGAATCCGCTGCGCTATTTCCTGGTGATCGTGCGCGACGTGTTCCTCAAGGGGAACGGCTTTGCGGTACTCTGGCCTCAATACGCCGCCCTGGCGCTGCTCGGCACCACGCTGCTCGGCCTGAGCGCAGCGCGCTTTCGCAAGCGGCTGAGCTGACGGCCATGGGCTGACTCACGGGGACGCGGCGGGGAGGATGCAGCGGATTGTGCCGTAGCAGGATTTTCCCGAGGCCGGTGCTTTCTTTATGAGCACCGGCGGGGCGGTGGTTCTTCGGCGGCAGGGATTGGGTACAATCAATGCAAAGGGGGCGGCATGAAGATTACCTTTTGGGGCGCGGCGCGAGAAGTCACCGGATCCTGCTACCTGATCGAAGCGGCGGGGACCCGCTTTGTGGTCGATTGCGGCATGTTCCAGGGCAGCCGCGAAACCGAGGCGCGCAACCGCAAGCCCTTTCCCTTCAATCCCGCCGGCATAGATTTCGTCCTGCTCACCCACGCCCATATCGACCACAGCGGACTGTTGCCCAAGCTGGTGCTGGACGGCTTCCGCGGTCCCATCTACACCACTGCGGCGAGCGGCGACCTGCTGCGGGTGATGTTGCCTGACAGCGGCCACATTCAGGAGATGGAGGCGGAGCGTGCCCGGCGTCACGCCCGCAAGGGCGGCAGAAGGTACGACGCCGAAAAGTCGGTACCCATCTACACCGTGGCCGATGCCGAGGCTGCGCTGGAACAGCTGCATGCGGTGGACTATGACGCGGAAATCGCGCCGGCACCGGCCGTGCGCTGCCGCTTTCGCGATGCCGGCCATATTCTCGGCTCCGCGATCATCGAGGTGTGGGTCGACGAAGGCCGCAAAACGACCAAGCTGGTGTTTTCCGGCGACCTCGGCCAGCCCGCCCGGCCGATCCTGAAAGATCCCACCCCCATTGCCGACGCCGATATCCTGTTCGTCGAGTCCACTTACGGCGATCGCCTGCACAAGGACATGACGGCGACCTTGGATGAGTTCGTGTTCGCGGTCAACGACACCTTGCAGCGCAAACGCGGCAACGTGATTATCCCGGCCTTCGCAGTGGGGCGTACCCAGGAGGTCATTTATCATTTTCACGAGCTTACCCGGCAGGGGCGCTTGCGCGACCTCAATATCTTTGTCGACTCGCCCATGGCCACCGAGGTCACGCACATCACCATGCGTCACCTGCAACTGTTCGACGCGGCGGCAAAGGAGCTTGCCGCCTGGCGTGCCGCGGGCAAGGGGCTGCCGATACTCAAGTTCACCGGGTCAGTGGAGGAGTCGATGGCGCTCAACAATATCCATGGCGGAGCCGTGATCATTTCCGCCAGCGGCATGTGCGACGGCGGACGCATCAAACACCATCTGCGTCACAATCTCGGCCGGCGGGAAAACACCGTGCTCATCACCGGTTTCCAGGCGCAGGGCACCCTGGGGCGTCGTCTGGTCGATCGGGCGGAGACGGTGCGCATCTTCGGTCAGGAAATCGCTGTCAAGGCGGACATCTATACCCTGGGCGGCTTTTCCGCCCATGCCGACCAGGCTGCCTTGCTGCAATGGCTGCGTGCCTTCCGCTCCCCGCCGCAGCAGACCTTTGCCGTCCACGGCGAGGCGGAAACCACGGCGGGCTTTGCCCATACCATCACCCAGCAGCTGGGATGGAAGGTGCATGCGCCGGAATGGGGAGAACAGGTTACTATTTAGTTTCGAGTTTCGAGTTTCGAGTTCCAGGAGCAAGGACGTGAGTAGAGAAAAGTTGGCCGTGGCGGTGCGCCACGTGGCGTTCGAGGATGCGGGGAGCTTTGCCGCGGTACTTGAGCAGCAGGGATACACCTTGCGTTATGTGGAGGCGGGGGTGGATGACCTTGCCGCAATCGGGGCCTGGGCGCCGGACTTGCTGCTGATCCTGGGCGGACCCATCGGCGCCTATGAAGACGATATCTATCCCTTCATCGGCGACGAGCTGCGGCTCATCGAGGCACGTCTTGCGGCATGCCAGCCGACGTTCGGGATCTGCCTGGGCGCGCAGCTGATGGCCCGGGCCCTGGGGGCGCGGGTGTCGCCGGGCAGTAACGGCAAGGAAATCGGGTGGGCGCCGCTGGAACTGACCGCTGCGGGGCAGGCGACGCCCCTGCGCCATCTGGCCCCTGAACTCACCCCGGTGCTGCACTGGCACGGCGATACCTTCGACATCCCGGTCGGCGCCGAGCGTCTGGCCGGCAGCGCCCGGTATCCCAACCAGGCCTTTGCCGTCGGCCGCCACGCCCTGGCGCTGCAGTTTCATCCCGAAGTGACGGCCGCCGGCATGGAGCGCTGGTTCATCGGCCACGCCGGGGAGATCGGCGCCACCGAGGGCATCTCGGTGCCGCAGCTGCGCGCCGATACGGCGCGCTGGGCCGCAGGCCTGCAAGGGCACGGCCGGCAGATGTTCGCCGAGTGGTTGTCGCAGGTGTGAGGTATTCCCGATGCCTTGCGTGACGTGTAACGGCAGTTAGCGGAGAGCCCAGTGTACCTGTTCCGGATGCGCCACCTGCTCTTCACCATGCTCGGCCTGATGGCCGTCGTCTCGCTGGCGGCCGTCGCCTGGAGCGGCAGACTGGCACTGCAGGAACTGCATCAGACCGAGCGGCTGCTGGCCGCCAACGAAGTTTCCGAACTCACCCTCAAGGTAAACACCTACGGCGCCATGGAGCGCGGCATCACCGCCGCCATGCTGGCGATGCCGGACCACGTCAGCGACAGCATGCGTGTCGAACTGGCTCGCCTGCGCAAGGACAGCGAAACCCATGTCATTGCGGCGCTGGACGCGGCGCAATCCCTGCTGGTGCTCAATCCCGGCGCACAGTTGCGTGCGGCGCTTGACGTGATGCACCGCGAGAGGCAGCGCCTGCTGCGTGCACGTGGCACGGCGGACACCCTGCTGCAACGGGGGGAGCGCGGGGGCGAAACCTATTTTCTTACGGCGGCAACGGCCTATGTGGAGGCGGCGGCCGCGCTGCGCGGCGTAGCCATGGCGTCGGCGATGAACGGCGATATGGTGCGGCGCGACAATCCGCTGCTCAAGGAAACGCTGTATGTCGCCAGCGAATACGCCGGGCGGGAACGCGCCATGCTGGGCGTTGCCATTGCCCAGCAACGGCCGCTGCTGCCGGCCGAGCGTGAGTCGCTGTACGGCATCCGCAGCACTGCCGATGTCGCACTGAACAAGCTGGAACAGGCTCTCAGCATGTTTCTCGACGACAGTGACGTCGCCGCAGCCCATGCGGTAATGAACGAGGAATTCCGGCGCCGCTACCGCACGTTGCGCGAAACGGTCTACAGCGCCAGCGATCAGGGAAAACCCTATCCCTTCGATGCCGAGACCTGGTACCGGGAAGCGACGCGTGGTATCGACTCTATCATCAACCTCGGCACGGCCGTCAATGCAGTTATTGCCCGCTCGGCGGAACGGCGCGCACGCGAGGCCCGCGACGCCACCGTGGTGTTCGCCTTGGCGGCATTCCTCGTATTGGCCATGCTGCTCGCCGCCGTGTTCCTGGTCCGCAATCGTGTCACCTTGCCGCTCAAAATGCTGGAACAGGCGGCCGAGGGTATCGGCCGCGGCGACTATGAGGCACCTCTGCGCCTGCCGGCGGGCGACGAACTGGGCGAGCTTGGCGCCGCCTTCGACGAGATGCGCCGCGGCCTGCTGGAACACATGCGCGAGCGCGATCGGGCCGAAACGCTGTTGCGCGCCAGCGCGCAGCGTTTCCGCAACCTGGTGGAAAGCACCAATGACCTGCTGTGGGAGGTAGACCGCCAGGGACGCTACTCCTACGTCAGCCCGCAGGTGGAGGCGATCCTCGGCTATACGCCCGAGGAAGTGCTTGGACGCACGCCTTTCGACCTGATGCCGCCGGACGAGGCCGTGCGTCTCAAGGCGCTGTTCAACGAGTTGCAGCTGCGTCGTGCACCGATCCGGGCATTGGAGAACATCAATCGCCACAAGGACGGCCGGCTGGTGGTGCTGGAAACCAACGGCGTCGCGGTGCTGGACGAGCAAGGGGCGTTTTCCGGCTATCGCGGCATCGACCGCGATATCACCGAGCGGCGGCAAACGGAGCAGGCACAACGTGAGTCCGAGCGCCGCTTCCGCGATCTGCTGGAAAACATGCAGCTGATGGCGGTGATGCTGGATGACGGTGGCAATATCACATTCATCAACGAGTTTCTGCTGCGCAGCACCGGCTGGACTTGGGATGAGGCCATCGGGCGCAACTGGTTTGAAGTGTTCGTGCCCGCCGAGGCGCGCGCCGGCTTGCGCGCCATCTACCTGCGCACCATGGCCGGCGGCCTGCCGGCTTCCCCCCATGAGCACGAGATACTCACCCGCGACGGCAGCCGTCGGCGCATCGTCTGGAACAGCATCGTTATCCGCGGTCCCGACGAACGTGCCGCCGGCAGCGCCAGTGTCGGTGCCGACGTGACCGAGCAGCGCAAGAATGAGGCTGAGATGCAGAAGCTGCTGCGCGTGGTGGAGCAGACCGACGATGCGGTGGTGATTACCGATCCCGGCGGCGTCATCGAGTACGTCAACGCCGCCTTCGAGCGGGTGACTGGCCATCACCGCGACGAAGTCATCGGCACCGACTCGCGCCTGCTGTATTCCGACCACCAGGACCAGGCGTTCTACCAGCGCATGTGGGCCACCATCTCCGCCGGCAAACCGTTTCAGGCCCTGATGACCAGTCGCCGCAAGAATGGCGAGCTGCTGCATGAGGAGCGGACCATAACGCCGCTGCGTGATGCCTCAGGCATCATCACCCATTACGTCTCCACCTCCAAGGACGTCACTGAACGGCGACGCATGGACGAACAGTTGCAGCAATCGGAGAAGCTTGCTTCCATCGGCCAGCTGGCCGCAGGCGTGGCGCACGAGATCAACAACCCGGTGGGCTATATCAGCTCCAATATCGGCACCCTGACCCGGTATCTGGATGACATATTCCGGCTGCTGGACGCCTACGAACAGATCGAGACCGACCTTCCTGCATCGGCAGCGGTGGAGGAACTGCGTGTCCTCAAGAAGGACATGGACCTTGCCTATCTGCGCGAAGACATCCGGGCCCTGATCGATGAATCCGGCGAGGGCGTCAGCCGGGTGAAGAAGATTGTCCAGGACCTGAAGGATTTTTCCCGCCAGGAAGAGGCCGTATGGCAGGTGGTGGATTTGCACAAGGGCCTGGAGAGCACCCTCAACATCGTGCACAACGAACTCAAATACAAGGCCGAGGTGGTGCGTGAATACGGCGAGTTGCCGCTGGTGGAGTGTATACCTTCGCAACTCAACCAGGTATTCATGAACCTGCTGGTGAATGCCGCGCATGCCATCGAACAGCACGGCGTGATTACGGTACGCACCGGTACCGAGCAGGAATGGGTGTGGGTGGAGGTGGAGGATACCGGCAAGGGCATCGCCCCGGAGCACCTGAACCGGCTGTTCGAGCCGTTCTTCACCACCAAGCCCATAGGCAAGGGGACCGGGCTCGGCCTGTCCATCTCCTACGGCATCGTGCAGAAGCATGGCGGGCGCATCGAGGTGAAGAGCGAGCCCGGCCGGGGCAGCCGCTTCCGGGTCTGGCTGCCGATCGCACAATCGGCACAGGTGGAAAGTTAAGTGCTAGATTTTATGCAGGGAACCGGCCGGATGGACAGGGAGTGATGCAATGACGCAGCGTATTCTGCTGATAGTGGACGACGAGGAAAACATACTGCGGGCGCTGGTGCGTTTGCTGCGCCGCGACGGCTATACGCTGCTCACGGCCGGCGGCGGTGCCCAGGGACTGGAGCTGCTGGCGCAACACCCGGTGGGCGTCATCCTTTCCGACCAGCGCATGCCCGGCATGATGGGAACCGAGTTCCTGGAGCGGGCCAAGGAAATACGGCCGGACACCGTGCGCATCATGTTGTCGGGTTATACGGATTTGCAATCGGTGACCGAGGCCATCAACCGCGGCGCCATCTACCGATTTCTCACCAAGCCGTGGGACGATGAACTGTTGCGCGAAAATATCCGCCAGGCCTTCGAACATCACGAGTTGCGTTCGGAGCGTGATCGCCTGGCGCGGGAGCTGCAGGCGGCCAACGAGCAGCTGGCCCGATCCAATCTGGGGCTGGAAGAGCGCATCGCCAGCCAGAGCCGTACGCTCGATCACAGCATTCGCCTGCTGGAGCTGTCGCGGGAAGTGCTGGAGCATCTGCCGGTGGGGGTTGTTGGCGTGAGCGAGGAGGGCCGGATTGCGGTGGCGAACACGTTGGCACACCGCCTGGTGGGGCAGCCGGCGGGGGCATTGCTTGAGCATGCGGCGATCGAGGTGCTGCCGCCGGCGCTGCATGAGATATGCCGGGCAATGGAACATGAGAAGGACTTTGAGCAACGCCACGTGTCACTGGGGAGCCAGGGCACACCGTTGACGGTGCACGGCACGCGCCTGGGAAATTCTTCCGGCTGTCACGGCAATGTGCTGGTGCTGGTACCGGAACGGGAACGGAGCGGGAATGAATCGGGAGAACGGGCCAATGGGTGACGCACAGACCGGTGCGACGACGGAAAACGTCAGCGTGTTGCTGGTGGACGACGAGGCCAACATCCTGTCGTCCCTGCGCCGCCTGTTTCGGCCCCAGGGCTACACCGTTCATACGGCCGATAGCGGCGCAGCCGGGCTGGCCATCCTGGAACGGGAACCCATCGATCTCGTCATCTCCGACATGCGCATGCCGCAAATGGACGGCGCCGAATTCCTTGCCCAGGTGGCGCAGCGCTGGCCCGCCGTGATACGCATCCTGCTTACCGGTTACGCCGATCTGTCCTCCACCGTCGACGCCATAAACCGCGGCCATATTTACGGCTATTTCAGCAAACCGTGGGAAGACAATGAAATCCGCCTTGCGGTACAGCATGCATTGGAGCAAAAACGGCTGCGGCAGGAGCGTGACAGCCTGCTGGAATTGACCCGGCGTCAGAACGACGAACTGAAGGACCTCAACGCCACGCTGGAACAGAAGGTCACCGCGCGCACCGAGGAGTTGCGCCAGACCAATATGTTCCTGGAGCTGGCCTACGATCAGTTGCAGGAAAGTTATTACGCCGCGATTCCGATCTTCGCCAGCCTGGTGCAACTGCGCGAAGGGCCCGGCGGCGGGCACGGGACGCGCGTGGCGGAGCTGGCACGCGATATTGCCACCCACATGGGGCTGGATGCGGACGATGTGCGCCATGTCTATTTTGCCGGTTTGCTGCACGACATGGGCAAGCTGGCCTGGCCTGATGCCCTGCTGCGCACGCCGTACGCCAATCTGAATGCCGCGCAGCGCAAGGTGGTGGAGAAGCACCCCATCACCGGGCAGGCGATCCTGATGGGGATGGATCCGCTGCAAAAGACGGCATTGTTCATCCGCCATCACCATGAGCACTACAACGGCAACGGCTATCCCGATCGCCTGTATGGCGAAAAAATCCCGCTAGGGGCGCGCATCCTTGCCGTGGCCAACGATTATGACGGCCTGCGCAGCGGCTCGCTGCTGGGCGACGAGCTGAGCCCGCTGGATGCACGCGCCTTTTTGCAGGAGCGCCGCGACAAGCGCTATGACGGTGCGGTGATCGACGCCTGCTTCACCGTGCTCGATGCCCGCGAGCGGGGTGAGGGGATGGTACGCGAGTTGCGCCTGGAACCCGAGGCGCTGCGGCCCGGAATGATGCTATCGCGCGATCTGCTGAGCCGGGACGGCGTGCTTCTTCTCACCAAGGGATATCGGCTTACCGAGGCGCTGGTGCGCAAGATAAATTCATTCGAGCAGGACGACAACACGCACGTCCTGATCCACGTACTGGCCGAGGGAGAGGAACATGCCCCGCATCATGCTGGTCGATGACGAACCGAACGTTTTGCGTTCCCTGGAACGCCTGCTTGCCTCGTCGCAGCTTGAGATCGAATGCTTCGACGACCCGGAACTGGCGCTGCGCCGCGCCCATACCGCCACCTTCGATTTGGTGCTGTCCGATTTTCGCATGCCCGGTATGGACGGCGTCGAGCTGCTCAAGCAAATCAAGCTGATGCAACCCGATGCCATGCGCCTGATACTCAGCGCCCACACCGATCTGCAGGCCATACTCAGCGCCATCAACGAGGCCGAGATCTATCGTTTCATCGCCAAGCCATGGGACCCTTATGATCTGAAACGGACCATTGAGCAGGCCCTGGCCCACCGCGCCGTGCTGGTGGAGAACCGGCGCCTGGCCCAGCAGGTGAGGAATCAGCAGGAGCAGATCAGCCGGCAGGAAATGGCGCTGCGGGAGCTGGAGCGGTCCCATCCGGAGATCGCGCGGGTGGTGTGGGGCGAGGACGGCTCGGTGCTGCTGGATCAGGATTCGACGGAGTAGGCATGGCAGACTACGATGAGGAACAACGGCGTCTGACGGTTAAGCTAGTGTATTACGGGCCGGCACAGAGCGGCAAAACCACCAACCTGATGCGCCTGCACGACCTCCTGCAGCCGGAGTTGAAGGGCGAGATGATGACGCTGGAAACCCACAATGATCGCACGCTGTTCTTCGATCTGCTGCCGCTGGGATTCACCGCGCCCTCCGGGTTGTTGATCAAATTCAAGCTGTTTACCGTTCCCGGCCAGGTACAGCACGACAGCACGCGCAAGGCGGTATTGTCCCGCGCCGACGGTGTGGTGTTCGTGGCCGATTCGCAGCGCTCGCAGAGCGTCAACAACGGCGAGTCCTTCGACAACCTGGCCGCCAATGCAGCACGGGTGGGGCTGGATTTCGAGCGCCTGCCGCTGGTGGTGCAATTCAACAAGCGCGATCTGGCCAACGTGCTGACCGAGGAGGAGATCCTCGAACGCTGGCACCAGGCTCCCTGGCCCATTCTGTTCAGCGTGGCCCTGGTCGGCGACGGCGTGGCGGAAACATTCCGCGCCCTGTTGAAGCCGGTGTATACGGCCCTGGATCGGCAGTTCCGGCTACAGGCCGACCACGGCGTGGATCAGGCGGCATTCGTCGCCGCCCTGGGCGGGATGGGCGCCGCGGCATGAGCAGCGACCGCATTGCCGGCAACGGGTTCGACCGCGAGTTGACCTTGGACGAACTGTTGCGCCCCGCTGAGCGCGAGCGGCTCGCCGCGGCACTGGCCGTGCTCATCGGTCCGGCGGTTCGTCTCAGCGACACCCACGGCGGGGAGATCCTGGCGTGCGGCGACGGCGGGCACGGCGAGCCGCTGGCGCTGCGCGGTGAGCTCGAGCCCGTCGGCTTCCTTTCGGCCAGTGCCGGGGCCGCGCAGCTGGCGGCGGCGGCGCAGCTGCTGCAGATGATCCTGCGTGCCAATGCCCGCTTTCTGATGGCCTCAGAACTGCACCTGGAGACGGTGCACGAAGATTACGAGGAATTGCAGCGCAAGCATGCCGCATTGCAGGCTTCCGAGGCCCGTTACCGGGAACTGGCACAGCAGCTGGAGCAACGGGTGGCGGATCAGGTCAAGACCATCGAGGCCGCGCAGCGACAGCTCTACCAGACCGAAAAGCTGGCATCGGTGGGCCAGCTGGCCGCCGGCGTCGCCCACGAGATCAACAACCCCATCGGCTTCATCGCCAGCAACCTCAGTACGGCGCAGGGTTATGTCCGGCGCCTGAATGCCTTTGCCGGACGGCTGCGCGCAGACACCGGGGCGGCGGAGCTGCAACAGGCCTGGCGCAACGACGATCTGGATTTCGTGTTGCAGGATTTCGCCGCCTTGCTGGACGAAAGCAGCGAGGGGGCCGCGCGGGTGGCGCGCATCGTCACGGATCTGAAGGGGTTTTCTCGCGTCGATCAGGTCGGCGCGGAGGAGGCGGACATCAACGCCCTCATCCGACAGGTATGCAACGTGGCGGCAGGCCAGGTGCGGGGGCGGGCGAACATCACCCTGCAGCTGGGCGATTTGCCGCGGCTGCGCTGCAACAGCGCCCAGCTGGGGCAGGTGTTTCTCAACCTGTTGCTCAATGCGGTCGATGCCGTCGCCGCGCCGGGCGAAATCCGGTTCGAGTCGGATGTGGCGGAAGGCGCCATTCGGGTGCAGGTCAGCGACAATGGCCGCGGCATCGCCGCGGAACTGCTGCCGCGCATCTTCGACCCTTTTTTTACCACCAAGGCCGTCGGCAGCGGCACCGGGCTGGGACTGACCGTGAGCAACGATATCGTCAAGGCTCACGGCGGCCGCATCGAGGTGGCTAGCGCCGTCGGCAAGGGCAGTACCTTTACGGTGTGGCTTCCCTTGAAATAGCGAATTCAAAATTCAATATTCAAGATTCAAAATTGAAGATTGAATATTGAAAGTAAAGTGAATGCCGAACATGCTGTTGCAAAATTTTGAATTTTGAATTTTGAATGGGACGTGACGTATGGCCGGCTACGCCTCGCTATTCACAGGTACCACACCCTCTGCGCATGAGACGGCCGCGGAGCCGCCGCGCTACCGTCTGCTGCTGGTCGACGACGAACCCAACGTCCTCAAGGCATTGCAGCGTGTCTTTCGCCAGGAGAACTATCAGATACTGATGGCGGCCAACGGCGATGAGGCGTTGCGTATCTGCGCCGAGCAGCCGGTGCAGGTGATTATTTCCGATTACATGATGCCCGTGATGAACGGCGCCGAACTGCTCAAGCGCATCAAGGCGACTTATCCCAACACCATCCGCATCATGCTGACCGGCCATGCCGATACCGGGGCGGTGATGGGGGCGGTAAATGAAGGCGCGGTGTACAAATTCATCCTCAAGCCCTGGAACGACGACGATCTCCGGGTGACCGTGGCCCTGGCGCTGGAACAATACGACCTGATGCAGCGCAATCGCGTGTTGCAGGAGGAAAACAGCAAGAAGACGCGCGAGATCCAGGCGCTCTCCCGTCTGGCCGTCACCAATCGCAGCCAGCTGGCGATCATGCTGCACAAGAAAGGTCTGCTCAACGAGCATCAGGTGCAGGAATTGCACAAGCTGGCCCAGGTGCGCAAGGAACCGATGTTGCGTCTGCTGCTGGAGAAACAGTGGGTGAGCGAGAATACAATCCGCTCGATCCTGCGCAAGGACCTGCTCATCGAGGAAGTGTCGCTGGCCGAATATTCGGTGGCCCCGGCACTGGCGGATCTGCTGCCGCGCAGCTTCTGCGAACGCAACATGGTGTTGCCGCTCAGGCTGGAAGGCAAACGGCTGACCCTGGCCATGGCCGATCCCATGGATACCGGGTTGATCGACGATCTGCGTTTTTCCGCGGCCATGGAAGTGCAGACCGTGATGGCCGACAGCGAGGCCATTGAAAACAAGATCGTCGATGTCTACGGCGACGAAAGTGCGGAGCCGTCGTTCGACGATATGGAAACGCTGGTGTCGACGATGGACCCTTTCGAGAGCATCGAGGTGGTCATCGAGGATGACGACGCCCTGCCGCTGGAGGAGTTGCTGCGCCAGACCGAAGAGCCGCCCGCCGTGCGGCTGGTCAACGCCGTGATACTGGAGGCGGTGCGGTTGCGGGCCAGTGACGTCCACATCCAGCCCCGCGCCAAGAGTGTGGCGGTGCGCTATCGCATCGACGGTATCCTCAAGGACAAGATCCACATTCCCCACCAGATGCACGGCGCCCTGGTATCGCGCATCAAGATCATGGCTGAACTGGATATCGCCGAACGGCGGCGGCCTCAGGACGGGCGCATCACCGTCAAGACACCGCTGCGCATCGTCGACCTGCGCATCTCCACCCTGCCCACCATCAACGGTGAGAAGGTGGTGATGCGCCTGTTGGATCGCAATGCGGCGATCCGTGGCATTTCCGAACTGGGATTTTCCCCCGAGGATGCCAACCTGGTGACACGGATGACGGAGAAGCCGCAAGGCATCATTCTCGCCACCGGCCCCACCGGCAGCGGCAAGACCAATACGCTCTATTCACTGCTACAGCACAATGCCGATCCCGGCCGCAATTACGTCACCATCGAGGACCCGGTGGAATTCTTCATGGACATGGCGGGACAGGTGCACATCCGCGAGCAGATCGGCCTGACCTTTCCCGTGGTGTTGCGTTCGATCCTGCGCCAGGACCCGGACGTAATCCTGTTGGGCGAGATTCGTGACTTCGAAACGGCGGAGGTCGCATTCCACGCGGCACTCACCGGCCATTTGGTGTTTTCCACCCTGCATACCAACTCGGCGGTGGCGACGGTGGCGCGCCTGTTCGATTTGGGACTGAAGCCCTATGTGGTGGCCGCGGCCCTTGAGGGGATTATCGCCCAACGCCTGGTCAGGCGGCTGTGCGAACACTGCCTCGAGGAGGTGGCGCCCGATCCGGTGCTGATCGACAAATTGGGGCCGCGCTTTGCCGCCGAGCACTTGCCCCATGTATATCGCGCGGTCGGCTGTCGCCAATGCGGCGGCAGCGGCTACAAGGGGCGGGTAGGATTGTTTGAGGTCCTGATGCCGGACGAGGAGCTGCGTCACCTGATGACCAGCGGGGCGAGCATGCTGGAGATCAACCGCGCCGCGCGCGAGAGGGGCAACCGCACCCTGCTGGAAGATGCCCGCGACAAGGTTGCGGCCGGCCTCACCGACTGCGCCGAGGTGCTGCGTGTGCTGGGGCCACAGGAGTTCGAGGCGTATTGATTAAGGCAAGTTGCAAGTGGCAAGCAAGAGTTTATCGGGGTGAACTTGTAACTGCTTCTATTCAGTCACCTTCGCCCGCAGGGTCCGGTACAGCCCGAAGGCCTTGCGTACCTGCTCGCGCAATTCCTCTTCATCCCACGGCTTGCTGAAATATTTGTGGATGATGCCGCCGTTGACGGCGTGGCTGACCGACTCCAGATCGCCGTGCCCGCTCAGGATGATGCGCACCGTTTCCGGATAGATGCCGCGTACGCGGTTGAGGAACTCGATGCCGTTCATGCCGGGCATGTGCATGTCGCTGACGATCACGCCGGCACCATGCATGGCCAGCAAGTCAAAGGCTGCGCCGGTATCGCCGGCGGCGAGGAGGTTGTAGCCGTCGTTCTGGAACAGGCGGCGCAGGGATTTCAGTACATTGGGTTCGTCATCGAGCAGCAGCAGGGTTTTCAGTTCGCGCTCGCCCTCACGCAGCGGCAGGCGCAGCGGACTCGGTTCCCGCAGCATCTGTTCCATTGCAGTCGCCGGCAGCGGCCGGCTGAACAGGTAGCCTTGCAACTCGTCGCAGCCCTGGTCACGCAGATAGACGGCCTGCGCCTCGGTTTCCACACCCTCGGCGACCACTTTCAGGCGCAGGCTGTCGGCCATGGCGATGATGGTCTTGGCGATGGTGGCCTGGTCCGGCGCGGTGGTGATGTCGGTGACGAAGCTGCGGTCGATCTTCAGGGTATCGAAGGGGAAACGGCCCAGATGGGACAGGCTGGAATAGCCGGTGCCGAAATCGTCGACGGCGAGGCCCAGCCCCAGGTCCTTGAGCTGTCGCAACACCGCCGCTGTCTGTTCCGGCGACTCCATGACCGCGCTTTCGGTGAGTTCCAGTTCGAGATAGCGCGGGTCCAGTCCGGTGGTGCGCAGGGTGTTTTCCACCATGGCGATCAACGACGGCTGACGCAGCTGATGGGCGGAGAGATTGACCGCCACACTGATGGGCGGCAGGCCGGCGTCTTGCCAGCGCCGATTCTGGCTGCAGGCCTCGCGCAGGGCCCAGTCGCCCAGTATCTGGATCAGGCCGGTATCTTCGGCGACGGGGATGAAGCGCTGGGGGGAGATCCACCCTTCGGTGGGATGGCACCAGCGGGCCAGCGCCTCGACACCGACAATGTGGCCGCTGTTCATGTCCACCTTGGGCTGGTAGTGCAGTTCCAGTTCGTTCTGCTCTAGCGCGCGACGCAGGGCATGCTCCAGCGAGAGGCGGGCCGAGGCCTCGGCATTGAGTTCATCGGTATAGAAACGGAAGTGATTGCGTCCTTCGCGTGCGGCCTGGTGCAGGGCGGTGGCGGCATTGCGCAGCAGGGTGTCGAGATCGTCGCCGTCCTGCGGCATCAGGCTGATGCCGATGTGCAGGGACAGGCGCAGTTCGTGTCCGTCCAGTTCTATGGGCTGCGCCACCGCATCGATCATGCGCTGCGCCACGGTGCTGATATCGTCGATGCTCTGCACGTCCGTCAGGATGACGACGAATTCGTCGCCGCCGTAGCGTGCCACGGTATCGTGGCCGCGCGCCACCTGGGTCAGTCGCTTGCCGATGGTGCGCAGCACTTCGTCGCCGATGCGATGTCCCAGGCTGTCGTTGATCAACTTGAAGCGGCTCAGATCCAGTGACAGCAGGGCGAGCAGGGTGTCGTTGCGGCGGCTGGCGGCGGCGCACTGGGCAAAGCGCTGTGTCAGCAGGTTGCGGTTGGGCAGCTGGGTCAGTTCGTCGTAGTAGGCGAAGAAGTTGACTTGCTCTTCCAGCTTCTTGCGCTCGCTGATGTCGTGTTGCAGGCCGACGAAGTGGGTGATGGCCCCCGCGTCATTGCGTACCGGACTGATGGAAACCAGTTCCCAGTACAGCTCGCCGCTCTTGCGCCGGTTGAGGACTTCGCCTTCCCACACATTACCCTGCTTGATGGTGTTCCACAGTTCACGGTAGCGCTCGGCCGAGGTGCGGCCGGACTTGAGCATGCTGAGCTTGCTGCCGCGGACTTCGTCGGCGCTGTAGCCGGTGGTGCGGGTGAACTGCGGGTTGACGTATTCGATGTGGCCTTCCGGATCTGTGATGATCACCGAGGAGACGCTCTGCTCGATGGCCTGGCTCAGTTTGCGCAGTTCGTTTTCGGCGCGGATGCGGTCCGTGACGTCCTTGCCGTTGGAGATGTAGTGGGTGATGGTCCCGGCTGTGTCGCGCACCGGACTGATGGTGATTTCTTCGTAATACGGCGTACCGTCGGCGCGGCGGTTGGTGAGGGTGGTACGGAACACCTCGCCCTGTTCCAGCGCCTGCTGGAACTGACGATAGGTATCCGCATCGGTGAGTTCGTTCTTGAAGATGGCGGCATTCTTGCCCAGCACCTGCTGGCGGCGGAAGCCGCGGGTGTGTTCGAAGGCGGCGTTGACGTATTCGATGACGCGGTGGCGGTCGGTGATGATCACCGAGTCGGCGCTTTGCTCCAGCGCCAGGGAGAATTTGCGCAGCTCGGCCGCTCCGGCTTCGCGCTGGTTGATGTCGTCCAGCAGGGTCAGACGCATGTGATCGAAGGCCGCCGCCAGGTGCCCCAGTTCGTCGTTGGCGAAGGGAGGGAGGGGCCGCTCCAGGTCGCCGGCGGCAACGGTATCGACGGCGTTTTCCAGCCGTTGCAGAGGAGTCAGGATGCGGCGCCGGATGATGCGTACCGCAGTAATGAAGACGAGGGCGGCGAGCAGCAGCGACAGCGCCAGCATGCCGGTATCGAGGCTGGCCTTGTGGCGCAGCGCGCCGATGTCCTGCCCCAGACGTTCGCTGATGGCCTCGGACAGGGCGATGAGCGTGTTGATGCCCCGCGTGGCCTCCGCGTACCAGGTGGCCGCATCGACCGGATAGGGCCGGCCATCGCGGCTGGCGGCATAGACCGTCTGGCGCAGTTCCTCGTAGCGGCCGAGGAAGCCGCTGCTGAGGCCGGCCAGGGCGATGTTCATCCCTTGCGTGGCGGGGAACTGGCGCACGATGCTTTCGGTGCGTTTCAGGCCCAGGTCGACGATGTCGCGGTATTGCTGCAGCTGCGCCAGTTCGCCGGCACTGAGCGGCCGGTTGCGGGCGATGGCGGCACCGATGATGGCACGCTCGCGGCCGGCATATTCGCTCACCGTGAACAGCACTTCCTTCATCACGGGATTGGGCGTGTAGGAGTAGATGTTGTCCGGCAGCGGCGCCATGGTGGCGCGGCGCACGTTGGCCAGGGCCTCGATATGATTGCTGGCGAGGGCGATCCAGGCCGTTTCGGCGCCGCCGGCGCTGCCGCCGTTGCGCAGGTCCTGGTCGATCTGATCGCGCGAGGCCTCCAATTCGCCCCGGTTGTAGGCCAGGTCGTGCAGGGCGGTGGACAGGGGATGTGACGCGGGCAGGGCAGGCAGGGTCTGGGCGGCATCCTGCATATCCCGGTAAAACGCGTCGACGGCGCGGCGCTGCTGCGCCATTTCTTCCCTCATGTCGGCACCGGCATGGTCCGGACTGGAGAGGATGGCGGCGGTGATGCCGCGTTCCATGGCCATTACGGTACTGGCGCGGAGGGAGAGGTCAGTGAGGCGATTGGTTTTTTCGACCCAGTCCACTGCACGCAGTTTGGCCCGTGCCTCCGTGAACTCCCACAGGCTGCCCGCCAGGATCAGCAGGCCGAGCAGGGCCAGCAGCGTGATCAGCAGGCGGCGGATGGTCATGACGAATGTCTACCCCTCTGCCCGGCGCGCCTCCTTGCGGCGGGTTGTTGTTCTTTTTCCGTACCGTGTGGTGTCGGGCCGGCTGCTGTCCATCATCCGCCGACGGAGGAAACGGGTCCATATCCCTTTTCCGGTGTGGATGGTAAGGAATCAGCGTATGTCGACAATGTAAGTGGGGTAATAGCAAAAAGCAAGGCCGCGGGCGGCATTGCCGCCCGCGGCCTTGTGCAAATCAGTTTCGAGGTAGGAGCGGATCGTATCCGCGATACAGCGCCGGGTAGAAGCACGCTGGTCGCGGATACGATTCGCTCCTACAGGTTTTATTTATGCGCCCGGTTGTGCAGCAGGTCGTCCACCACGGCGGGGTCGGCCAGGGTGGAGGTGTCGCCCAGGGTGTCCGTCTCGTTGGCGGCGATCTTGCGCAGGATACGGCGCATGATCTTGCCCGAGCGGGTCTTGGGCAGGCCGGGGGCCCACTGGATGACGTCGGGGCTGGCGATGGGGCCGATTTCGCTGCGCACCAGCTGCACCAGTTCCTTCTTCAGCGCGTCGGAAGGTTCCACGCCCTTCACCAGGGTGACGTAGCAGTAAATGCCCTGGCCCTTGATGTCGTGGGGGAAGCCGACCACGGCCGCCTCGGCCACCGCCTCGTGCAGCACCAGGGCGCTTTCGATCTCGGCGGTACCCATGCGGTGACCGGAGATGTTGAGCACGTCGTCGACGCGGCCGGTGATCCAGTAGTAGCCGTCCTTGTCGCGCTTGGCGCCGTCGCCGGTGAAGTACATGCCGGGATAGGTCTTGAAGTAGGTGTCGATGAAGCGCTGGTGATCGCCGTAGACGGAACGCATCTGGCCCGGCCAGGGGCGGGTGATGACCAGGTTGCCTTCGCACTCGCCGTCCAGGATGTTGCCCTCGTTGTCGACGATGGCCGGGGCCACGCCGAAGAAGGGCTTGGTGGCGGAGCCCGGCTTCAGGGCAGTGGCGCCCGGCAGCGGGGTGATCAGGTGGCCGCCGGTCTCGGTCTGCCACCAGGTGTCGACGATGGGGCAGCGCTCCTCGCCGACGATGTGGTAGTACCACTCCCAGGCTTCCGGATTGATGGGCTCGCCCACGGTGCCGAGCAGGCGCAGGGATTTGCGGCTGGTCTTCTTCACCGGATCGGCACCTTCGCGCATCAGCGCGCGGATGGCGGTCGGGGCGGTGTAGAAGATGTTGACCTTGTGCTTGTCGATGACCTGCCAGAAGCGTGAGGCGTCCGGATAGGAGGGAATACCCTCGAACATCAGGCTGATGGCGCCGTTGCACAGCGGGCCGTACACGATGTAGGTGTGGCCGGTGACCCAGCCCACGTCGGCGGTGCACCAGTAGATGTCGCCGTCGTGGTAGTCGAAGGTGTACTTGTGGGTCATGGCCGCGAACAGCAGGTAGCCGCCGGTGGTGTGCAGCACGCCCTTGGGCTTGCCGGTGGAGCCGGAGGTGTAGAGGATGAACAGCGGGTCTTCAGCGTCCATCTCTTCCGCCGGGCAGTCCGGCGAGGCCTTGGCCATGGCATCGTGGTACCACACGTCGCGGCCGTCCTTCCAGGCGACGTTGCCGCCGGTGCGCTTCACCACCAGCACGGTGTGCACGTTGGGGCATTGCAGCAGCGCCTTGTCGGTGTTGCCCTTCAGGGGCACGGCCTTCTTGCCGCGCAGGCCTTCATCGGCGGTGATTACCACCTGGCAGTCGGAATCGAGGATGCGGTCCTTGAGGGATTCCGGCGAGAAGCCGCCGAATACTACGGAATGCACCGCACCGATGCGGGCGCAGGCCAGCATGGCCACGGAGGCCTCGGGGATCATCGGCATGTAGATGCAGACGCGATCACCTTTCTTGACGCCGCGCGACTTCAGCACGTTGGCGAACTTGCTTACCTCGGCGTGCAGTTGGCGATAGGTAATCTTCTTGTCTTCGGCCGGATCGTCGCCTTCCCAGATCAGGGCGACCTGGTCGCCGCGTTTTTCCAGGTGACGGTCCAGGCAGTTGTAGGCCACGTTGAGCTTGCCGCCTTCGAACCAGCGGATATCGCCCTTGTGGTAGTCCCAGTTGCTGACCTTGTTCCAGGGTTTGGACCAGGTGACGAATTCCTTCGCCTGCTCGGCCCAGAAGCCGTCCGGGTCGTTGATGGAGCGCTGGTACATCTCGGCGTACTTGGCCTCGTCGATGTGAGCATGGGCAGCGAAGTCAGAGGGTACTGGATATACCTTGGTTTCGGACATGGGTTTCTCCTAGGTCAATAAAATACATATGGCGAAAAGCTTCGCAATAAACACGATTACGCACATCGGCGCGGCGATGCGCGTGGCCGCAGGTTGGTGAACAGAAGCTGTTTACCGGTGCTCTTTTGTAGTTTTATCGTCTCCCCGGACAGGGCGCCGTACGGCATCCTGCTGCGGCTGCTCACATCAATGAAACAGGCCGCGACCCGCTCCGAAACGGGTCCGTCAACTATACCATGCCGGGCGCGCAGCGGGGACATCATAGTCGCAGCAGAAAGTCCCGCAGCGGCAGCGGGTGATTGCCGTCGTGCTCGGCCAGTTGGGCGAGGTACAGCTCCGCCGCGGCCAGGGCGTCCACCAGGGCGTCGTGGGCGCGGTAACGGGGCAGGTTGTAGCGGTTGCGCAGGGTGCCGAGACGCAGCTCCCCCGGCCGGTAGACCTGGTTACGGCGCTCGAACCTTTGTTGAGAAACCCGCTGGGTGTCTATGGTCGGGATGAGGAAGCGGCCGCCGTACAGCTGCGTGCAGGCGTTGTCGAGAAAGCCCAGTTCGACGCGGGCGTGGTGGGCGATGAGCACCTTGCCGGCAAGCAGCGGCAGCAGGTCGGCCATGACCGTCGCCAGGCTCTCGCCCTGGGCGGCGGCGTCGTCGGTGATTTGATGGATCACGGCGCTGGCTTCCGGAATGGCCTGCTGCTGGTGCACCAGCCGGTGCTGGGCGGTCGCCAGGTTGATCTGGTTGCCGCCGACCACGACCCAGCCGAAACTGATGATGGTGTCCTGCTTCGGATCGAGGCCGCTGGTTTCCAGATCCAGCGCCACGCACTGCACGCGGCGGCAGTCGGCCTGGCGCGGGACGAAGGGGACCTCCAGGTAGTCGCGCAGCGGGCCGGGCGGCGTCTTTGCCGCCAGGCGCCGGCGCCGGTAATCGAGGCTGAACAGCCGCTCCAGCATCAGTAGAAGCGCCCGGTCTGATAGCGCTGGGCGAGGGCAGTCTGCAAGGCGCTGATGGCGGCAAAGGCATCCTTCAGGTGGTTGCGCTCCAGCGTGGTGAGCTCTTCCGGCGTGACGTAGTTGTCCGGCTTTTCCCCGCCCTTGATCTGCTGTGCCTGATGGCGCGCACGCAGCGTGCCGATGAACTCGAAGGCGTCTTCCAGATTGTCCGCGCCTTCCTGGCTGAGGGAGTGGGCGTCGGCCGCTGCCTTGAGCCGTTCCACGGTATTGATCTCGGGGATGCCGGCGGAGAGGGCGTAGATGCGCGCCAGGTTGATTACCGGCAGGATGCCGCGCAGTTTGAGATCGAAGCTGTTGGCGTGGTCGCCGTCGCTGATCAGCACGAAGTTGCGGAAGAAGCCCAGCGGCGGACGCGTGGTCAGCGCATTGGTCGCCATGTAGGCGAGGAATATCTTGTTGTCCCGCGCCTGGTGCAGCACCTCCGCGTGCAGACGTGCATGCAGCATTTCGTCGCCGTGGATGGCGCGCATGTCGAAGAAGTTGGTGGCCAGCATGGCCGATTTGCGATCGACGCGCATGATCCAGTCGTCGAAATATTTGCGCCAGGTCTGCCAGGGTTGGCGCCATTGCGGATTGCTCGCCATGATGCCGCCCGGACAGTTGTAATAGCCGCAGGCATTGAGGCCGTCGGTGACGAACTGGGCCAGCTGTTCGAAATAATAGGCGTGCAGATGCGGCTGGTAATCGTCGGACAGAATCAGCGCATTGTCCTGATCGGAGTGCACGGTCTGCTCGCGCCGTCCCTGCGAACCGCCGGCCACCCAGACATAGGGCACCGGCGCCGGGCCGAACTGCCCCTCGCCCAGCTCCAGCAGGCGGCGGGTGATGGCGTCGGTGACGGCGGAGATGGCCTGGCCCAGCTGGTAGGCGCTGGCACCGGCCGCGATGAGCTGCACCTGCAACTCCGGCAGTTCGGCGCTGGCCTGCACCAGCTCGGACACCGACTGGCACTTGCGCACGCTGCCGACGGAGTAGATGGCGTTGGCGCTCTGGTAGCGGATCAGGTCGGTGGTCGACACCACGCCCAGCACGCCGTCGCGGCCCACCACCGGCAGGTGATGGATGTTGTAGCGGGTCATGCTGATCAGCGCCTCGAAGGCCGGCGTGTCCGGCGTCACCTTGTGCAGGTTGCGCGTCATGATCTCGCTCACCGGCCGGGTGCAGGAAATGCCGTTGGCGATGCAGCGTGAGCGCAGATCGCGATCGGTGATGATGCCCACCAGCAGGCGATCGTCGGTGATGAGCAGGGCCGATACCCGTTCGCGGGTCATCAGCTGCGCCGCTTCCTGGATGGTGGTGTCGGGCGGTGCGGTCACCGGGCTGCGCCCGGCAAGGGCGCTGATCTCCACCGTCATCAGGTTGCCGCCGGCGCGGGGCGAGTCGTGCAGGATCTCGCGCGCGCGGCGCAGGCGTGTGCTGATGGACTGGGTGAAGTACTCGTTGAACTCCTGGTCGGCGTCGCGCAGGGTTTGCAGGCGGTCGCACGGCAACAGGTAGAACAGGCTGTCCTCGACGGCGGCGCCGATGAGGCTGCGCGCAGGGTCGTGGGGCAGGCAGGCGGAGGAATAGACGTCGCCCTCGCCGAACTTGGCGACCAGTTCGTCGGCGGTGTTGCGCAATTCGACGGCGCCCTTGCGCACGATGTACAGACAGGCGCACTCGGCGTCCTGCGGGGGAAACGGCGTGCCGCGGCGCAGGTAGCGGATGGTCAGCTCTTTGGGCAGGCGATCGAGTGCCTCATCGGTGAGTTGATCGAACGGCGGATGGCTCGCCAGAAACTCACGGATTTCAATCAGCTCTACATCCATACGGTGCTCACTTGCCGTGATGGCCCGGTTCGGACCGGCGATGGTGCGTGCCGGTTCGAGAAATTCGTTGGGTAAAAAACCAATGGGCGTATGTCACGCCCATGGTCTGTATCCCTTGTTGCCGTGCCGCCGCCCTGCGGGCAGGGCGGCGGTCGACAAGACTGCTTGCGTTACAGCTTAGTGCCCGGTGGCAGTACCGGCACCGCGGGGGATACGAATATCCTCCACCATGTGCTGGATGTGCTCCGGCGTCGGCGCGGTCATCTTCGACACCACCACGGCGGCGATGAAGTTCAGCAGCGCACCCACGGCACCGAAGGAGCCCGGGGAGATGCCGAACAGCCAGTTGGCGGCGGTATCGGGCAGGTTGTTGGTGCCGGGGATGAAGAACCAGCCCTTGTACACGAAGATGTATACAACGGTGGAGATCAGACCCACCAGCATGCCGGCTACGGCGCCCTGGCGGTTCATGCTCTTCATGAAGATACCCATCATCAGCACCGGGAACAGCGAGGCGGCCGCGATACCGAAGGCCAGGGCCACCACCTGCGCGGCGAACCCGGGCGGGTGCAGGCCGAGGTAACCGGCGACGAGGATGGCGCCGGCCATGGCGACACGCGAGGCCATCAGTTCGTTCTTCTCGCTGATGTCCTTGGCGAACACACCCTTCAGCAGGTCATGGGAGATGGCCGAGGAGATGGCCAGCAGCAGACCGGCGGCGGTGGACAGCGCGGCGGCCAGACCACCGGCGGCGACCAGGGCGATTACCCAGTTCGGCAGGTTGGCGATTTCCGGGTTGGCCAGCACCATGATGTCACGGTCGACCTTGACCATTTCGTTACCCTTCCAGCCAAAGCCTTCGGCCTTGGCGGCAAATTCCTTGTTGCCATCGTTGTAGTACTGGATGCGGCCGTCACCGTTCTTGTCTTCGAACTGCAGCAGGCCGGTCTTTTCCCAGTTCTGGAACCACTGCGGGCGATCTTCGTACTTCAGGTTGCCTTCCGGGGTACCGACCTCACCGACCTGAATCGTGTTGGTCAGGTTGAAGCGGGCCATGGCGCCGACGGCGGGAGCGGTGGTGTACAGAATGGCGATGAACACCAGGGCCCAGCCGGCGGAGGCGCGGGCGTCGCGTACCTTCGGCACGGTGAAGAAACGCACGATGACGTGCGGCAGGCCGGCGGTACCGATCATCAGCGACAGGGTCAGCAGCGCCATGTTCAGCGAACCGGTCTGGTTCACGTAGGTGCCGAAGCCGAGGTCGGTGATGGTCTGGTCCAGCTTGGTCAGCATGTGCATGCCGGAGCCGTCGGCCATGGTGGCACCCAGGCCCAGCTGCGGCAGCGGGTTGCCGGTCAGCTGCAGGGAGATGAAGATCGCCGGGATGGTGTAGGCGAAGATCAGCACCACGTACTGGGCAATCTGGGTGTAGGTGATGCCCTTCATGCCGCCCAGCACCGCGTACAGGAACACGGTAGCCATGCCGATGTACAGGCCGGCATCGTAGGAGATCTCCAGGAAGCGGGAGAACGCCACGCCGACGCCCTTCATCTGGCCGATTACATAGGTGATGGAGGCGACGATCAGGCAGATGACGGCGACGATGCGCGCGGTCTGCGAGTAGTAGCGATCACCGATGAATTCCGGCACCGTGAACTTGCCGAACTTGCGCAGGTACGGAGCCAGCAGCATGGCCAGCAGCACGTAGCCGCCGGTCCAGCCCATCAGGTAGGCGGAGGCGCCATAGCCGTTGAAGGCGATGAGGCCGGCCATGGAGATGAAGGAGGCAGCAGACATCCAGTCAGCGCCGGTGGCCATGCCGTTGGCGATGGGATGCACGCCGCCGCCGGCGATGTAGAACTCCTTGGTGCTGCCGGCACGGGCCCAGAAGGCGATACCGATGTAGACGGCGAAGGTAAAGCCGACTACCAGGTAGGTCATTGTTTTCAGATCCATGTAGTGAATCCCCCGTTAGTCTTCGTGGACGTCGAACTGACGGTCCAGCTTGTTCATGCGCGACGCGTAGAAGAAGATCAACGCCACGAAGGTGTAGATCGACCCCTGCTGTGCGAACCAGAAGCCGAGCGGATAACCGCCGAGGCTGATGTTGTTCAACGGGCCGACAAGTATGATGCTGAGCACATACCCGACGACGAACCAGATAGCCAGGCACAGTACCAGCAGGCGGACATTCGCCTGCCAATACGCGGCCGCTTTCTCATTTAGTGACATTGTTGCTTCCTCCTCGTAGTGACAGAACCACAGTTCTTGGTGCTACACATTGTCGCTCCCGCCTGTGCCGGCGGTTGCTTCAAAGCTGGTACTCCAGGGCGATCTTCGATTGCAGCTTGCGCGCCTGGCGGAATGCCTCTTTCAGAATGCGGCGATCCAGTTCATTCAGGGTGTCGGGATCGACCAGGTTGGACAGCGTCTGTCCCTGCTCCGACTGGCGGCGATGAACGCGCACGCGGAGCAGCTGGATGAAGTGATAGGACTCGGTCCAGGCCGCGACGTCGTCGGGGTTGAGCGCCTTGGCGGCGGCGGCCTTTTGCAGCCGGTCGACGGTATTGGTGGCGCTGATGCCGTGGGCCAGGGCGGTGATGCGGGCGGCGTCGACGAAGGAGGTCAGGCCCTGGGCCTTGAGGTCGATGGTGTGCGGATGCTTGCCGCTGCTGGACACCTTGATGTCGCCGAACAGGCCCAGCGGCGGGCGGTTGCGCAGGGCGTTTTCCGCCATCTGGCGGCGGAAGCGGCTGTTGGGGGCCACCTGCTTGAGCATCCAGGCGCGCAGTTCCTCCACCGGCGCCTCTTCGCCGTAGAGCGAGCGGAAGTCGAAATAGATGGAGGCGTTGAGCAGGTGCTGCGGCGTGCCCTGATCGATCCAGCGGCTGAAGCGGCTCTTCCATTCCTCAAGGCTCAGACAGCACTCGGGGTTGCTGGCCATGACGTTGCCCGGGCAGAGCGGGAAGCCGATCACCGCCAGGGCATCGTTGACGCGCTTGGCGATGGGCAGCAGTTCGGCGCGTACATCGTCGGGCTTCCGGCCGCTCGGGGTGCGGAACAGGATGCCGTTGTCCTGGTCGGTCTTCAGGGTCTGTTCGCTGCGGCCTTCGCTGCCGAAGGCCAGCCAGGTGAAGTCCACCGTCGGCTTGCCGGTTTCGGTCAGCACCAGGGTGATGGCGCGCTGGGTGAGGCTGTCGTTGAGGGTGGTGATGATTTCGGTGATCTGATCCACCGAGGCGCCCTGGGCCAGCATCTGTTCCACCAGGCGGTGGACGTTGCCGCCCAGCTGGGCCAGTTGCTCGACGCTTTCGGCGCGGGCGATGGAACGGGACAGGTTGACCAGGCCGATGCGTTGCAGGGAGAACAGGTCGCGCTCCGACACCACGCCGGCCAGGCGGCCGTTCTGCACCACGCAGACGTGGCCGAAGCCGTGTTGCGCCATCAGCAGCGCCGCCTCGTAGGCACGCGCCTCGGGCGGCAGCCACAGGGGAGAGGGGCTCATCACCTCGGCCATGGGCGTGTCCGGGCTGCGCTGCGGCAGGGCCACGCGCGACAGCACGTCGTGCAGGGTGAACATGCCGGTGGGGGCGCCGGCGGCATCGGTGACCACGATGCTGCCGATATGCTCGCGGTCCATGATGGCCAGGGCCTCGCCCACCGTGGTCTGGGCGGTGCAGCTGATCGGCTCGCGCTGGATCAGGCTGCTCAGGGCCGAACTGAGCGAGGTGTCCTCGGACACCCGGGTGGCGGAGCTGGCCTGGACGCTGCGCAGGGCGTTGTCCAGCAGGCTGGCCAGGCGCCGGGTGCAGAAGTCGTGGAACACCGGACTCTGGTTGAACAGCTTGTCGAAGTCCTCCCGCTCCAGCTCGAAGCAGAAGGTGTCCTCCACCGCACGGTTGATGGTGCGTACCGGGCGGCGCGAGAGCAGGGCACCGATGGGGAAGCTTTCGCCGGTGACCAGTTCCCAGGCCCCCTCGTCGTCGGGCTCGTCCTTGCCCAGCTCACCGCGGATGCGGCCCTGCTTGATAATAAAAAAGCGGCTGGCCGGCCCGTCCTCGGGACGGGTGACGGCTTCACCGCGGGCGTAAAAACCGAGTTTGAGACGCTTGGCCAGGTAGTCCAGATGGGCCGGCGTCATCTGATCAAAGGGAGCATGCCGCCGGAGGAACTCCAGTATGGGCGTCAGAGGCTGATTGTTGGCAGTCTGGTTCAAGTGGATTCCCGTCACGTGCGCACGTGAGAATTTGGAGAACCAGGGGGCAATTCCTGTGCCATCCACTGATTCTTTCGGAATCAATGAGTTGGATTGAATGCCACGGGGGGAGTGTGGGTAAGTGTTACGGGGTGTAACGGGGAGATGTTACGGAAGGTAACAGATTGAAACCGGCGTAGGAGCCCGATTCATCGGGCGATGGGGCGCCCGGACAGGCCGCATCGCCCGGCGCAGCCGGGCTCCTACGAGTCTTTTCTGACCTTGCGCCGTTCCAGCTCGACCCGGTGGATGTAGCGCAGGATGGCGGCGTTGCTGCGGGAGTCCATGCGCAGCAGGCGGCAGCCGACCCGGTAGACCGGTTCGCCGCGCTGGCTGTCCACCTGGTAGCGGTTGCGGATTTCCAGGTCGGCGTGGATGACGCCTTCTTCCGGCAGTTCGATGCGGCAGTCGGGCACCACGGTGCCGGCATCCCAGCCGCACTGGCGTCCTTCCGGCGGCTCGATGATGCCGACGCCGCCCACGCTGATGTCGACGATGTGGGCGTAGACGGTATTGCCGTCGGTATCCGCCATGATGAGGTTGAGGCGGCGGCCGATGGGGGTGTTGAGGCGGTAGTACTCGCGCCGCTGGATGCGGATGATGGAGGCGGGCAGGGGGATGAAGAAGGCCGGGCCGCCCTGGTAATTGCCCTGATGGATTTCTTCGCTGTTGAACTGGACCCGCACCTGGTGGTGGCGGGTGACGAACAGCACCCGGCGGGCTGCGAGCAGGCGCTGGTTGAGCCCCTCGTCCGGGCCGTAGTCCAGGATCAGGCGGTTGTTGGTCTCGTCCAGGCGCAGAACCGAGGTGAGGATGAAGTCGCGCCCCTCGTTGAAATAGGCGGTGACCAGCTGGGTGGTGCGGGCGAGGTCGCCCAGGACGCGCAGGATTTCGATCCGGGAGTCCACCCGGAAGCGTTCCATGTCGGCAACACCGTTGCCGGGGATTTCGTTGGCGGCCATGATCGTCGGGGTCTGGGTCAGGGGTTACCGAGTGTAGCAGACTCGTCAGGTCCCGAGGGCGTGCGGAGACGCTAATCCTTGCTCTTGGCCTTCTGCTCGATCTGGACGCGGTGGATATAGCGCTGGATGATGGCGTTCTTGTCCAGCGACAGGCCGGTGAAGGCGCAGCCGATACGGCGTACCTGGCTGCCGTCGTTCTGCGGCTGCATGAAACTGTTGCGCACCACCAGGTCGAAGGACAGGGGGCCGAGGTCCGGCAGGTCGATGTGGCAGCCTTCCAGCACGGTGCCGACCTCGGGGGCGAAGCGGCTCTTGGGATCGATGAGGCCGACGCCGCCGCAGCTGATGTCCACCACGTTCAGCGCCAGATCGTCCTGTTCCAGGCGGGGAATGTGGCATTTGACCGTATTCACCAGCGGCATGCTGACGCGGAAGAACTCGCGCCGCTGCTGGCGGAAGAGGGTTTCGGGCAGGGAGGCGGCCAGGGCCTGGCGGTCCTGGAACTTGGCCCGCTGCAGGATGTTGCAGCCGAACTTGATGCTGATGTTGTCGTGCTTGGTCACGCAGACGGCGCGGCCGTAGTCCAGCAGGCGCTGGTTCAGTTTCTCGTCGGCGCCGTAGTCCAGCACCACCAGGTTGCGCTCGGGCATGACGGCGAGCACGGCGGTCAGGATGTACTCCTTGCCGTGGTTGAAATAGGCGGTGAGGATATCCGGCCGCTTGCTGAGGTCGAGCAGGACGTTGCTGATGGCGGTGCGGGACGTGAGCAGGAAGCGATCGTCATCTCCGCCGTCGAACAGCTCAGTCTTCTTTTCTTCGGCCTGGTCTGCCATTTCGCTAAAGCTCTACACTCCTCCGGGGCCGCGGATACGGCTCTTATTCTGGGGTCACTATCGGCAGCCTGGCCACAAACTTGCGCATTCTACCGATATTGGGTGGCTTATGCAGGCATTGTCTCCGCCCTGCTGCGGCGCGCCTGTAGGAGCCCACTCCGTGGGCGAAAAGCAGCGTCGAACTCCGGCAACCATTCGCCGAGAGGACTCGGCTCCTACGACAAACACCGCACCACCGGAGTGTGCTCCTGTCCGTGCTTTCTGATTAGGCAAACAGCCGCTGCCACCAGCGGCGGCGGCTGGCGGTGGGCTGCACGGCCTCCAGGCCGCAGGGGGCGAGGCGGGACAGCACCCAGCCGGGCAACGGCGGCGGATTGTTGCCCGACGAGCCGCAGGAACTGCCCAGGTTGTGCGGGTCGTAGATCTTCACCATGGTCGGCGCATCCATATCGTCCGCGTAGACGATGCCGCAGTAGTCCTCGTCATGGTCGCGGCGCAGCAGGGCGTCGATCTCGCCGAGGAAGGCGTTGAACTGGTCCCGGGTCACCGGCGCATCCGGCGGCGCCTCGCCCACGGCGTACACGTACCACGCATCGTCGGCCTGGGCGCGCAACACCTGCCACAGCCGGTCCAGGTCGTCCCAGCGCAGGGCGCTGGCGAAGAAGCCGCGGAAGGCGGTCAGATAGGGATCGGTTGGTTCCAAAGTCGAAGTCCTTACAATGATTCAAAATTCAAAATTCAAAATTCAAAATTCAAGGTTCCAGAATGGGTTAGCCGCAATCGGGTGTCATTAATTTTGAATCTTGAATTTTGAATTAGCTTTTCATTCTCGGCAGTCCCAGTTTCTGCCGTCGTTCCCACAGGGTCTTGCGGCTGATGCCGAGGTTGCGGGCCAGTTCCGTTTCGGTCATGCGGCCTTCGTTTTCGCGCACGAAGCGCCGCATGTAGTCGTCCAGGGACAACGCCTCTTCGCCGGCGGCGGGGCTATCCTGCCCGCTGCCGGCCGGATTGTCGATAGCCAGCAGGTTGGGGGTGATCTGCGCGCCGTCGGCGAGTATGACCGCACGTTCGATGACGTTTTCCAGTTCCCGCACGTTGCCGGGCCAGCTGTGGTGTTGCAGCCGCTCCATGGCGTCGGGCGTGAAGCTCATGGGCGGACGGTTGAGGCGCTGTCGCGTCTTTTCCAGCAGCATCCCGGCCAGCTGGCCGATGTCCTCGCCGCGCTCGCGCAGCGGCGCCAGGCGGATTTCCATGACGTGCAGGCGGTAATAGAGATCGCCGCGGAAGGTGCCGTCGTTGACGCATTGCTGCAGGTCGCGGTGGGTGGCGGCGATGAGGCGCACGTCGACCTTGCGTGACTGGGTGGAGCCGACGCGGCGGATTTCGCCTTCCTGGATCACGCGCAACAGCCGCGCCTGCGCCTCCAGCGGCAGCTCGCCGATTTCATCCAGGAACAGGGTGCCGCCGTCGGCGGCTTCCACCAGGCCGCGATGGGTGCCGACGGCGCCGGTGAAGGCGCCTTTTTCGTGGCCGAACAGCTCCGACTCGATGAGGCCGGAGGGGATGGCGGCGCAGTTCACGGTGATGATGGGGGCGTCGCAACGCGTGCTCTGTTCGTGCACGGCGCGGGCCACCAGTTCCTTGCCGGTGCCCGACTCGCCAAGGATCAGCACCGTGGTGTCGGTGGGGGCTACCTTGCGGATGCGCTCGAACACTTCCTGCATCGCCGCGCAGCAGCCGATCATGCCGCCGGCGGGATAGGCGCGGGAGATGTCCTGCTTCAGCGCCGCGTTCTGCCGTTCCAGCGCGCTCTGCTTGAGGATGCGCTCCACGGTGAGCAGCATTTCGTCGTGATCGAAGGGCTTGGCGATGTAATCCACCGCGCCCATCTGCATGGATTCCACTGCCGAACGCACGCTGGCATAGCTGGTCATCACCAGCACCGGCACCGGCTGTGCCCGCTCTATGACGGCGGTACCCGGTTCGCCCGGCAGACGCAGGTCGGTGATGATCAGGTCGAAGTCGGCCAGGGCATGCTGTTCCGCCTCGGCCACCGAGCCGGCTTCGGTGACGTCGTAGCCACGGCGTTGCAGCAGGCGGCGCAGCGAGGCGCGAATGACCGCTTCGTCTTCGATGATGAGTATCTGGCTCATGGTGTTTCTGCCTGGCAGGAGCGAATCACATCCGTGACCTGCGTGTCTTCGTCCGGGGCTGCATCGCGGATACGATCCGCTCCTACGGCCCGTGCTCCCCTGTAGGAGCGAATCGCATTCGCGAGCGGCGCGTCTTCGTCCGGTGCTGTATCGCGGATACGATCCGCTCCTACGGCCCGTGCTCCCCTGTAGGAGCGAATCGCATTCGCGAGCGGCGCGTCTTCGTCCGGCGCTGCATCGCGGATACGATCCGCTCCTACGGCCCATGCCCCCCTGTAGGAGCGAATCGCATTCGCGAGCGGCGTGTCTTCGTCCGGCGCTGCATCGCGGATACGATCCGCTCCTACGGGTGCATGTCGTTCGTTCATCCGCCGCTCCCTTCCAACCGGTCCTCGTCCCTCATCCCCCGTCCCTCGTACCTCGACACAGGCAGGCGCAGGATCACTGCCGTGCCCTCGCCGGGACGGCTGCGCAGGGTGACGCTGCCGGCGTGCTCGGCGACGATGTTGTAGACCATGGGCAGGCCGAGGCCGGTGCCTTCGCCCGGCTGCTTGGTGGTGAAGAAGGGCTCGAACACCTGGTCCTGCAATTCCTCGGCGATGCCGCGGCCGTAGTCGGTGACCACCACTTCGATGAAGTCGCCGTCGCTGCGCCCGCTGACGATGACGCGGTCGCCCGGCTGCGAGGCGTCGCAGGCGTTGGTGAGCAGGTTGACGAACACCTGGATCATGCGCTGGTGATCGCCGTGCATGATCAGGTGCGGTTCGCAGCGGTTGCTGAAGTCGATCTGCTTGCCTGCCTGGGACAGGCGCACCAGGCGCATGGCGTCCTCGATGCAGGCGTGGAGATTGAACGGTGCCGGTGTGTGGTCCACCGCCGTACCGCTGTGGCTGAAGCTGACCAGGGAGTGGACGATGTTGGTGATGCGGCGCGTCTGTTCGAGGATTTGTTCGATGCTTTCCTCGACGAAGGCCGCGTCGCCCTTTTCGTACAGTACGTTCTGCGCCAGGCAGGCGATGCCGGTGACCGGGTTGCCGATCTCGTGGGCCACGCCGGCGGCGAGGCGGCCGATGGAGGCCAGGCGTTCGCTGTGGGCCAGCTCCGACTCCAGCATGTGCAGGTCGGTGAGGTCCTCGATCAAAATGACCGTGCCGCCGGCGTGGGGACGGCGCAGGGCGGCGTCGATGCCGGCCGGGTCCTCGATGGCGGCCTTGTGCAGGTTGAACACGCGGGCGCGGCCCTCGCTGTTCACCTTCACCTTGCGCAGGTGGCGGTCCTGGGTGCGCAGAAAGCCGCCGAACAGGCCGGACCAGGGATCGGGCAGCTCGCGCAGCGGCCGGCCCACGGTCTGGTAATCCTCCAGGCCGGAAAGGGCGGCCATGGCCTGGTTCCAGCTGATTACCTCCAGCTCCGGGCTGACCGCACACACGCCCAGGGGCAGATCGAGCAGCACCTGGCGGTGGTAGCGGCGCAGGTTGTCCAGTTCGGCGGCCAGGCCGCGCAGCTGGGAGCGCGACTCCTCCAGGCGGTGCTCGACGAAGCGCACGCTGGCGGCCAGGGCGTTGCGGGTGGTGGTGTCGGTGCGCAGGCGCTCGTCGACGATCATGCGCGCCAGCAGCGGGCCGACCAGGCCGGACAGGTTGCGCTCGATGCGTTCGCGCAGGCGGCGCAGCTCGTTCTGCCGCTCCTCGCCCGCGGCCAGGCCCAGATCGGACAAGGCACGCGCCACTTCGCGTTCCGCCATCTCGGGGCCGATGATCTGGCTCAGCTGATCCTTGAACTGCTCCGGCGAAATGGCCAGCGGCACGCCCGCCGGCGGGCTCATGCTTTCCTTGCAGCAGGCCCGCGCCGCTTCCTGTTCCGCCTCGCTGGCGCGGGTGTACAGGGAGATGACGGCAAACAGCAGGCTGTTGACCGCCAGGGTCCAGAAGGTGGCGCGGCTCCAGGGCTCGCCCTCCACGTGGCCCCAGCCGCTGAGCCAGGCCAGGGAGGCGGGCAGGATGCCGGAATGTTCCAGCAGCGGCAGCACCAGCAGTACCGCCCACACCGTACCGCCGCCGAGCAGTCCGGCGATGAAGCCGGCACGGGTGGCGCGGCGCCAGTAGAGCAGGCCGACGACGCCGGGCAGGAACTGGGCCACCGCCACGAAGGAGATCAGGCCCAGCTGCACCAGGCCCTGGTTGTGTTCCAGAAGCAGGTAGAAGCCGTAACCGGCCAGGATGATGATGGTGATCAACACGCGCCGGCCCCACAGCAGCCAGCGGTAGATGTCGGTCTCCGGCGACAGCCGCGGCGGGAAGCTGGCCGGCAGCACCAGGTGGTTCATGCACATGGAGGCCAGGGCCAGGGTCTCCACGATCATCATGGCGCTGGCGGCGGAGACGCCGCCGAGGAAGGTGAGCACCGGCAGCACGGGAGAGTTGCCGAACAGGGTGATGCCCAGCACGTAGTAATCCGGCGCGGTTTCCGGCGCCAGGTACTGGCCGGCCCACAGGATGGGCGGTATGGCGACATTGAGCAGCAGCAGGAACAGCGGGAAGGCCCAGGCGGCCACCCGCAGGGTGCGCGGCTCGATGTTCTCGGTGAAGGTCATGTGGAACTGGCGCGGCAGCAGGAAGGCGGCGGCGAAGGCCAGCAGCAGCAGGGTGGCCCAGGGGCCCTCGCGCACCGGCTGGTACAGGCTGTTCAGGGCCTCCGGATGGACCGCCAGCCAGGTATCCATGTCGTCGAAGCCGCCGAACACCCCGAACACCGCGAAGGCGCCCACCGCCAGCAGCGCCATCAGCTTGATCAGCGACTCGAAGGCGATGGCGACGACCAGGCCCTCGTGCTTCTCCCGCGCCGAACTGTGCCGCGCGCCGAACAGCACGGCGAACAGGATGAGCGTGATGCAGAAGCCCAGGGCCAGGAACAGGCGCGGGGTGTTTTCCTGGGTCAGCACCTGCAGCGACTCGGTCACCGCGCGCACCTGCAGGGCCAGGTAGGGCAGGATGCCCGCCAGCATGAACAGGGTCACCAGCACGCCGGCGAGCTGGCTCTGATACCGGAAGGCAAACAGGTCGGCCAGGGAGGCCAGCTGGTATTCCCGCGTCAGGCGCAGGATGGGCTTCAACAGCACCGGGGTCAGCAAAAAGGCGAGGGTGACGCCGAGGTAGATGGTGAGGAAGTTATAGCCCTGGGCCTGGGCAAAGCCGACGCTGCCGTAAAAGCTCCACGAGGTCGCATATACACCCAGGGACAGGGTGTAAGTGAGCGGGTGGCGCGCCACCTTCGACGGCAGCCAGCCGCGCTCGGCGGCATAGGCGATGAGGAACAGCAGCAGCAGATAGCCCACGCCCGCCAGGAACAGCTGCCACAGTTCAAAGGTCATGGCCGTCCTTCCCCGCCCGCCGCTGCAAGCGGTACATGGCGACTATCAGCCCCAGCCAGATGAGATAGGGCAGAAACCAGGGGTTTCCGTCCGCCGCCCACCACGCCAGCAGGGGCGAAACCAGCAGAAACAGCGCCAGCAGGAACAGGAGTACCACCTGGTCCAGTTGCCGTTCATTGGGAGGGGGGAGAGCCATCGGCGCAGCTTACCAGAAACGTTACGAAAGGTAACAGATGCGTCATGATTCCCCGCAATGGGGGCGTAGGAGCGGATCGTATCCGCGATAAGACGTTGGGCGGAGCCAGACAGGTCGCGAATACGATTCGCTCCTACAGGGGGGGCACGGGCCGTAGGAGCGGATCGTATCCGCGATGAGACGCTGGGCGGAGCCAGACAGGGTCGCGAAT
>NPIF01001235.1_pt1 | contig 90490 bp, 90 predicted proteins | sample 8637461 | NCBI WGS metagenome assembly NPIF01 (sample SAMN07420641, study PRJNA396082) | bioreactor metagenome | isolation source: sample BR12 brine-fed electro-methanogenic bioreactor BR | place: Japan: Kochi | collected 2016-12-09 | reverse complement strand
GGCGAGACATCGGGGCGGCCTTTCTTTTCGTTAGTTTTCTTTGGCCGAACAAAGAAAAGTAACCCGGCGCAGGGGGACGGAATCCCCCGTCAAAATACATCGCGCGATAGCGCGCAACACACCCGGGGTAGGGGGATGGAATCCCCGTTCATACACAGCACGCGACAGCGCACCACCCAGGTTTACTCTTTCAACTCACTAAGCGGCACCCCTACCGCTCCCGCATAAAACACCACAATCACCGCCGGCACATTGCCCTCATTCCTGCCCCGATGCCACTGATTCACCACCTCGACCACCGCCTCTCCGGCCTTGAGATGCAGGGTTTCGTTCTGTTCCGTGATTACGGTCAGCTCGCCGCTGATCACATAACCTGCATTGATCACGGGATGCCGGTGCAGCGGCAGCTGCGCGCCGGGCGGGACCTCTATGCGCAATACGCTGATCTGCGGTGTGGTGGCGGGATAGTCGGGCAGAGCAGCGCCATTCCAGCTGCGGGTGGACTGCGCCAGCGTCTCGGCCGTGACGGCGGCGCTCTCGGCATGGGCGGCGGCGGAGAGCAGTGCGGCAAGACACAATGCGGCGACGAAAGATTTCATGATCTGTCCTTTGAATCGCGGCGTGTGCGAACGCCGTCCGTTCCCTAGTCCGGAAACTGATATCCCTCTTCGCGGAAGACGTGAATGCAGGCGTCCACCGCAGCCGGATCGAGCTTGATTCCGCGCAGCTTCTGGATCTGTGCCAGTGCCGGTTCCGCGCCGAGGGCGGGACGGTAGGGACGGTGCGAGGACATGGCCTCGACGATGTCGGCGACGGCGAGGATCTTCGATTCAAGCAACAGCTCGTCGGCCTTGAGGCCGCGCGGATAGCCGCTGCCGTCGAGGCATTCGTGGTGCTGCCAGACCATGTCGGCGATGGGCCAGGGAAAGGCAATGTCCTTGAGGATGTCGTGGCCGGCTTCGGCGTGGACCTTGATCAACTCGAATTCCACCGGGCTCAGTTTGGACGGTTTGCTCAGCAGTTCGGAGGGTACCTGCACCTTGCCGATGTCGTGGATGTAGCCGGCCAGGCGCAGGCCGTGCAGGCGGTGTTCGTCGAGGCCGAGACGGCGACCGATGGCGACGGCGAGGTCGGCGACGCGGCGTTCGTGACCGGCGGTGTAGGGGTCGCGCTTTTCCAGGGTGGCGGCCAGGGCGCCGATGGCCTGCTCCAGGGTGTCGCGCAGCTGTTCGGCATGGCGCTCGCGATCCAGCAGCGACTGTTCGTAGGCCTCCCGGGTGCGGCGGTTGTCGAGACCGAAGCCGATGTCGTCGGCCAGTTCTTCGAACAGGTGCACCTCGTCGGGGCCGAAGGCGTCGGTGACGTTGGCATAAACGGCGAGTACGCCGATCACGGAGCCGCGGCTGCGCAGAGGCACAGCAATGACTGAGGCGAGGCCGTGTTTTCCGGCGCGCTCGCGCCACGGCCTGAAGCTCGTCTCGTGCAGCATGTCGTTGTAGACGACCGTGGTGTTGTCGCGCAGGGCGCATCCGATGGGGCCCCGGCCCAGCGGCGTGTCGGCCCAGGACACCTGGAAGCCGTCCAGATAGCCGAGCGAGCTGCCGGCCGAGGCCACGATCTCCACGGACTTGTCCGCATCGTGCTGCGGCATGCCCACATAGGCCAGGGCGTAGGCATCCTTATCGGTGATGGCGTCGCAGGCGGTGTCGTACAGTTCCTGGATGGTGGCGGCATGCACCAATGCGGCGTTGCCCCGACTCAGCGCCGACAGTGCCCAGTTGAGGCGGCGCATCTTCTCTTCATTTTTTTTGCGTTCGCCGATGTCGCGCACCGATACCAGGATGCGTTTCCTGCCGTCCACCGTGGCGGCGGACATGATGACTTCTACCCAGAACAGTTGGCCGCTGCGGTGGCGCGCCTGCCATTCGAAGGTCTGCGGTTCGCCGGTGGCGGCGCGTTGCAGGTATTGCGCCGCCTGCTGCTGGGTGTAAGGCGGGACACCGGAGGAAAGCTGCTCGACGTTGAGGGTGCAGATCTGTTCGATCGGATAGCCGAACATTTCGCTGACGCGGTGATTGGCGTCGATGATGGCGCCGCTTTCCGCGTCATGGACGAAGATGGCGTCGCTGACCGAGTTGAAGATGGTACGGAAGCGTTGTTGCTGCATGGATTCGTTCTGCCGGTCTATGACGCGGCGCAGAAAGGCGGCGTAGTGGCCTTCCAGTCCCCGCGTCACGTCGCGGTGGCCGAGCAGCCCGCTGACGCGGCCCTTGTCGTCCACCACCACCAGGCGGCGGGTGCCGCTTTTGCTCATGCGCTCCATGGCGGCGTGCAGGGGAACGTCGGCGGTGATGGTGAGGACCGGCCGGGTCATGACCTGCTCCAGCGTCAGCATGTGCGGATCGTTGTGGGCCAGGCCGATGCCCACGATGTCGCGTTCGGTGAGTATGCCGATGGGTTGCTGCTGCGCGTCGGTGACGAGTATGCAGCCGTGGCACTCCTGTGCCATGCGCGCTGCGGCCGTTGCCACCGACACCTGCGGCTCCAGGCAACACAGGTGCGCCGACATGACACTGCCGACATTTCTGAACTGGATGAAATACTCCGGTCCCAGTTCGCGCACGATGTCGCTTTCGCTGATCATGCCGGCGATGCGGTTGTTTTCGTCGAGCACGACGAGATGGCGAATGTCGTGCTCCAGCATGTGGTGGTAGGCGTCGAGATAACCGGAGTCGCCCGGAATGGTGAGCACCGGGCCATGCATGAAGTGATGACAGGGGGCGTCGAGCTGCTGTTGCAGGGTGGGGAGGGCGCCGAGCAGGTCACGCTCGGTGAGTATGCCGACGGCGAAGCCGTCGGCGGCGACGAGCATCGAGCCGATACGGCGCGCGCTCATCAGTTCCAGCGCCTGCCGCAACGGCGTATGCGGTTCGACCCGGGCCACGTCGCGGTTCATCACCGCGGTGACCGGCCGGTTGGAAAAATCGTTCATCGTCGCCTGCCGCTTTTATTGTTGTACGCCGCCTGCAGCGGACATTTATGGCGCCACACAATACAGCATAAACAGTGGGGATAAAAGCCGGCGGCAGGCGGGCTTGCCCGTAGGCCCGGTATAGCGCAGCGGTATCGGGCGGAAGGTGCCGGACATCGCTGCGCTCAGCCCGGCTGCATCTGACCGGCTACCGTCTCATGAACAGTATTTCCGGACAGCCCATAGGGCGCCCCATGGGCGCCGTGCCTATGTTCATGGATGGGCGGTATTTCGGCGCGTTGGAAGGATGTGCGCCGAAGCGGCGGGCACGGCCCGCCCTATGGATTCGCAAAGGACAGCAATTCGGCAGCTTGTTCAGCCGCTGAATCCGGGCAGGCGGGTGATGTCGACGTCGTCGATCTGTTCCGGATCGAGGTATTGGCTGGCGTATTGCCGGTAGACCCCTTCGCGGATGAACACGTCGAACAGGTCGGGGTCGAGGTGTCCGTCCAGTTTCATGTGGGCCATGATGCGCAGGGTGTCGGACAGTTTCTTACCCGGCTTGTAGGGGCGGTCGCGGGCGGTGAGCGCCTCGAACACGTCGGCGATGGCCATGATGCGCGCCTGTACCGACATCTGCTCGCGGGTGAGGCCGCGCGGGTAGCCGTGGCCGTCGCTGCGCTCGTGGTGGCCGCCGGCGAACTCCGGCACGCGTTTGAGGTGTTTGGGGAAGGACAGCGCCTCCAGCATGTTGATGGTGGCGACGATATGGTTGTTGATCACCTGGCGCTCGTCGTCGGTGAGGGTGCCCTTGGCGATGTTGAGGTTGAGGATTTCGTTGTCGTTGAGCAGCGGTTTGACGGCACCGGCGGCATCGACCCAGGTGCGCCGGCCCACGGCCTCGACGCGGGCCTGATCCTCGGGGCGCATGAATTCACCACCCTGGTTGGAACGATGGATGAAGTCGCGGTCGTCCTCCAACTGGCGCACCGTATCCTGGTATTCCCGGAGCAGCTGATCGGCCTGGGCCGGATTGTCCAGGCGGCGGCGCAGCATGGCGATTTCGGCATCGCGGCGCAGGACTTCGAAGCGGGTGTCCACCTCGTGGATGCGGTCGTAGATGGTTTCCAGTTTGGTGGACTTGTCGACTACGTATTCCGGCGTGGTGACCTTGCCGCAGTCGTGCAGCCACGCCGCCACCTCCAGTTCGTAGCGGTCGGCCTCGCTCATGCTGAAGTCGCGCAGCGGGCCGTCCTTGACCTTGGCCACCGCGTCGGCCAGCAGCATGGTGATTACTGGCACGCGGCGGCAGTGGCCGCCGGTATAGGGCGATTTTTCGTCGATGGCGTCGGCGATGAGCTTGATGAAGGATTCGAACAGCTGTTGCAGGTCGGCGATCAGGCGCCGGTTGGTAAGGGCCACCGCCGCCTGCGAGGCCAGGGCCTCGGTCATGCGCTGCGCCTCGGCGCTGAACGGAACCACCTTGCCGGCATCATCCTGGGCGTTGAGCAGCTGCAATACGCCGATGATGTCGCCTTCGTGGTTCTTCAGCGGCACGGTGAGGAAGGAGGTGGAGCGGTAGCCGGTGGTGCGGTCGAATTCACGCGTGCCGGCGAAGTCGAACCCTTCCGCGCCGTAGGCGTCGGGGATGTTGATGGTGCAGTCGTTGAGCACCGCATGGGTCACCACGTTGCGGTGGTTGGGGCGGCCGTCGCTGTCGTACAGCGGGATGGGGGCGAAGGGGATGGCGGCGCCGGTGGTGCCGCCCATGGCGAAATTGAGCGAGTCGGTGCGCAGGATCTCCATTTTCACCGACTGGTTTTCCTGTACCGAGTACAGGGTGCCGCCGTCGGCATTGGTGATCTCCTTGGCGCTGAGCAGGATCTTCTCCAACAAACGGGCGATGCTGCTTTCCGCCGAAAGGGCGATGCCGATGTCGATGAGTTTTTCGATGCGCTCGAGCAGGTGCTCTGTATCGCCCATGTCTTTGGTCCTGTCATGGCTTTGCGCTGTCATTGTATCCCCGATTCTGACCTGTTCATGACACGGAGCGCCAGACTGATATAATCGCCGCCAGGTTACCCAATCAACCCGAAATTCCCCCTGTAGATGCGCGGATGTGCCGCACGGAGGATTTTGCCGGGTCAACAGAAGGATAGATGATGCGGGCTGGGCTCAAGGCGGTGCTGGGACTGGTGTTGATGGCAGGCGGCCCGGCGATCGCGGCTGACGCGCTGTCCCGGGCGGCCGGCCAGGTGGCCGAGGGGGATTACGGTGCGGCCCTGGCTTCCCTCGAGAACGTCAGCGCGGCCGACGACGTGTCGGTCCGTTTTCTGCGTGCCTCGGCCCTGGCCGGCAGCGGCCGGCTGGACGAGGCGGCGCTGCTGCTGGAGCGCCTGATCGCCGAGCATCCCGGCCTGCCCGAGGCCTACAACAACCTGGCGGCCCTGCGGGCCCGGCAGGGACAGCTGGCCGAGGCCAAGGAGCTGCTGGAGCGCGCCCTGCGCACCGACGAACGCTACGCCACCGTGTACGAAAACCTCAGCGCCATCTATGTGGAGATGGCGCGCAGCTCCTATGCCAAGGCCCTGCGCCTCGACGGCGGGGCGCAGACGCCCCGCCTGGCGGTGCTGGCCGCGCTGACCACCGCCCCGGTCGTCGTGCCGGCGCAGCAGGTGGCCGCCGCTCCGGCCGAGTTGCCTGCCCCGGCGGCCAAACCTGTTCCCGTGGCCCAGCCTGTTCCCACCGTCGCCAAGCCTGCCCCGGCGGCCGAGCCTGTTCCCACTGTCGCCAAGCTTGCCCCGGCGGCCGAGCCTGTTCCCACCGTCGCCCAGCCTGTCTCGGCGGCCGAGCCCGTTCCCACCGTCGCCAAGCCTGCCCCGGTGGCCGAGCCCGCCCCGGTGGCCGAGCCTGCCCCGGTGACCGAGCCCGCCCCGGTGGCCGAGCCCGCCCCGGTGGCCGAGCCCGCCCCGGTGGCCGGGCCTGCCCCGGCGGCCGAGCCTGCCCAGGTGGCCGAGCCTGCCCAGGTGGCGAGGATCGAGCCGCCGGTCTCCGCACCGGTCCCCGAGCCCGTGGCGGCAACGGTGCCCGAGGCGACGCGCCTGGCCGTGCTCAATGCCCTGGAGGGTTGGGCCCGCGCCTGGTCGCAACAGAATGTGGATGCCTATCTGGCGTACTATGAGGCCGAGTTCGCCCCGGAGGGGATGGAGCGCAACGCCTGGGAGGCCGAGCGTCGCAACCGGCTCAGCCGGCCCGCCTGGATCAAGGTGGCGCTTGAGGACGTGGTGATGGAGGAGGCGGAGGAGGCCGTGGTGGTCACCTTGCGCCAGCGCTACGCCTCTCCCGGCTACAAGGACATGACCCTCAAGCGCCTGACCCTGGTGATGCGGGACGGCAACTGGATGATTACCTCGGAAACCAGCCTCAAGGTCACGCGTTAAGCCCCTATGCGTACACGCCTCGGAAAACTCCTGTTCACGGCCACGCTGTTGTCGTTGTCGGTGGGCCTGTACGCGGCCCATCGTTTCCAGGACGGCGAAGGCGCCGCGCTGGAAGGGCTGCGTACCCTGGAGCTGTCCCGTGCCGGCGGCGACATGGCGCTGTATCCGCGTGCCCTGGCCCGGCTGGAGGAGCGCCTGGCCCACTATCCGGACGACTACGAGGCCAACCTGCTCAAGGGGCTGATCCTGTTCCGCTCCGGCCGGCTGGAGGAGGCGCGGCAGGAGCTGGCCCAGCTCACCCGCCGGGCGCCCAAGTTCCACCTCGCCCACCTGGTGCAGGGCGACCTGCTGCTGGCGCAGACCCAGACCGTGACCGATATCGGCGCCACGCCGCTGCTGGCCGGGCTGGAGGCGGAGGAGGAGGCCCTGGCCCAGCTGCGCGCCGAGGCCGAGGTGCGGCTGCGCGCCTACCTCGACGCCCTGCCGCAGGATCGCCTGCCGCGCGCCCTGCTCACCCTGGGCGAGGAGGTGCAGACGGCCATCGTGGTCGACAAGGAAAGCCACCGCCTGTACATCTACGAGCGCCGCGACGAGGGAGAGCCGCCGCGTCTGGTGCGCGACTATTACGTCAGCACCGGACGCGCCAACGGCAACAAGAACCTGCGCGGCGATTTGCGTACGCCCGAAGGCGTGTATTTCATCACCAGCCACATTCCTTCCAGCGCCCTGCCCGACAAGTACGGCAGCGGCGCCTTCCCGCTCAACTACCCCAATGAGCTGGATCGTCGCCTGGGCAAGACCGGCGACGGCATCTGGCTGCACGGCACCGAAAATGCCTTCTACAGCCGACCGCCGCTGGACAGCGAAGGTTGCGTGGTGCTGCCCAATATCGATCTCAATCAGGCCGCTGCCTTCATCCGGCCGGGCGTGACGCCGCTGGTGATCACCGCGCGGGTGGACTGGGTGGACGAGGGGGCCTGGCGGCGCGAGCGGCAGGAACTGCTCGATGCATTGAACCTGTGGGTGGCGGACTGGACCAGCGGCGATGTGGAACGCTACCTGTCGCACTATGCCGCCGACTTCTGGAGCCCCGGCTATGACCTGAAGCGCTGGCAGGCGCGCAAGCGCGCGGTGGCGCAGGGCAAGACCTTCCAGCAGGTGGAGCTGTCCAATCTGTCGCTGTTCGCCTACCCGCAAGCGGCCGGCGACGGCCGCGACCTCGTCGTCGCCAGCTTCCGCCAGCACTACCGCTCCAACAACTTCAACGCCGATCTGGGCAAGCGCCTGTACCTGACACGGGAAGACGGACGCTGGAAGGTGTTGTACGAGGGCGGCGCCTGAGCGTCAGTCGTGCTCGCGGCCTGCGAGGCGATATTTCCTGAACAGTTGCTCCGCACGCATCACGTGAAGGATGACGACATGCTCGCCATCAAAACGGTAAAACACCCGGCACGGAGGTTCGACGATTTGTCGATAGCGTAAGTGCGTCAATTCGGGCGGGTGGCTGCCGCTTTCGGGATGTTGCTGGAGTTGTTCCACATGGCGGAACACGCGCTGCACCAGGGCGGCAGCGGCTTGCGGGTTTTCCAGTGCGATGTAATCGGCGACGGCGTCCAGATCGTTGAGCGCCGGTTCGGTCCAGATTATTTGAACCATCTGCCCATGCGTTCCTTCGCCTGGTCGTGGGTGAGGATGCGGCCTTCGGCGGTAGCCATTTCGCCGCGGGCGATGCCTTCCAGGATCGCCATGCGCTGCTGCAAACGCTCAAAGCTTTCCACATCTACCAAATAGGCGCTGGGCACGCCGTGCTGGGTGATGAGGATGGGCTCGCGATCCCGCTCCAGTTCGGAAAGAAGTTCGGTGGCGTGCCGCTTGAGGTGGGTGACGAGTTCGGTGCGCATGAAGTGATACTATAGTGCCACTTCCGGCAACGCAACTACGTCCCCTGTCTCTTGCCTTCAGGAAACCTCTTCGCCCCGCGCCTGCCGCTCCGCCTGGTAGGACGAACGCACCATCGGTCCGCTGGCAACGTTGCTGAAACCCAGGGTGCGGGCGATGTCACCCAATTCCTTGAACTCCTCGGGCGTCACGTAGCGCTGCACCGGCAGGTGGTGCGGCGAGGGTTGCAGGTATTGCCCCAGGGTGAGGTGGGTGCAGCCGTGGGCGCGCAGGTCCTTCAGCACCCCGATGATCTCCTCATTGCTCTCGCCCAGGCCCAGCATCAGGCCCGATTTGGCCGGTACCTGCGGATGGCGCTGGTGGAAACGCTGCAACAGCCGCAGTGAGCCCTGATAGTCCGCGCCGGGACGGGCCTCCCGGTACAGGCGCGGCACGGTTTCCAGATTGTGGTTGAACACCTCGGGCAGGGCGTCGTCGAAGGCGGCCAGCGCGATGTCCTCACGGCCGCGGAAATCGGGCACCAGGATCTCGATGCCGGTGGCGGGGGCGGCTTCGCGCACGGCGCGGATGCAGGCGGCGAAGTGGGCCGCGCCGCCGTCGCGCAGATCGTCGCGGTCCACCGAGGTGATCACCACGAAGCGCAGGCCCATGGCGGCGACGGTGGCGGCCAGGTGCTGCGGTTCTTCGGCATCGAGCGGTTCGGGGCGGCCGTGGGCCACGTCGCAGAACGGGCAGCGTCGCGTGCAGATGCCGCCCATGATCATGAAGGTCGCCGTCCCGTGGCCGAAACACTCGCCCAGGTTGGGACAGGCCGCCTCCTCGCACACCGTGTGCAGCTTCTGCTCGCGCAGGATGGCCTTGATGCGCAGCACCTCGGGACTGTTGGGTGAGCGGGCGCGGATCCAGGACGGCTTGCGCAGCGGTGTTTCTCTCTGCACTACCTTGACCGGAATGCGCGAAACCTTGCTTTCCCCCTTGAGCGGGTTGGGCGGTGTTACCGGGATGTCGTCGTTGTGCATGTCGCCGATTCTAAGCCATGGGGCGTGCGGAAACCTAACTGCCGCTGTGTATCCACATGATTGATAAGTAAATCACCAAGTACCCATTGATTATTTTCAATGCGTGCGGCGCGTGCGCTGCGCTACTGTGCAGCCGCGTGTGTTGGGGGCGATGCCGGTGCCAAGACCACCGGCCGTGTATCGACCGTTTACCTTTCCCGATGGATTCACCTGCGATGGACCGCCGCAGCGGTGGTGGCTGCCTGCGCGTGCAGCTGCCGCTCGTGCCTGGAGGATTTGATGTTATTGCAAGCAAGACGAAGTTTTCGCAGCCTGCTGCCGCTCATGGGCGTGCTCCTGTGCCTGGCGGGCGCGGCCGGCGCCACCACGGAGGCGCATGAGGGCGCTGCGGCGGAAGACGCCCATGCGTTGCCGGCGATCATGCCGCTGACGGTGGTCAAATCCGACTCCACCGCCGACCACTCCAAGTTCAAGGAGCTCAAACACGCCTTCGGCAGCGGTCCCGAGGTCACCAAGGCCTGCCTGTCCTGCCATACCGAGGCCGGCAAGCACGTGATGGCGACCAAGCACTGGACCTGGGAGTTCAAGAACCCCAAGACCGGCCAGCAGCTGGGCAAGAAGCACCTGGTCAACACCTTCTGCACCAACGCGCGCGGCAACGAGGGCATGTGCGCCCAGTGCCATGTCGGGTACGGCTGGAAGGACGAGAGCTTCGATTTCTCCAAGGAGGAAAACATCGACTGCCTGGTGTGCCACGACCGCACCGGCACCTATTACAAGACGCCCAACTCGACGGGCAACAAGGCCTGCGCGGTGATGTTCGAGGGCAAGAAGGCCATCGACTGGCAGCATGTGGCGCAGAACGTCGGCCTGCCCGGACGCGAGAATTGCGGCGCCTGCCACTTCTACGGCGGCGGCGGCGACGGCGTCAAGCACGGCGACCTGGACTCCTCGCTGCGCCTGCCGAAAAAGGCACTGGACGTGCACATGGATGCCGGTGGCCTCAACTTCACCTGCACCGAGTGCCACAAGAGCGACAAGCACGATATCGCCGGCAGCCGCTACGACATGCTGGCCAAGGATATGGAAGGCACCGGCAAGCCCGGTGAGCGGCGCCACGCCGCCTCCTGCGAATCCTGCCACAGCAATACACCGCACGACATGGACCTGACCGGTCTCAAACTGAATGATCACGTGGCCAAGGTCGCTTGCCAGACCTGCCACATTCCCAGCTTCGCCCGCGGCGGCGTCGCCACCAAGACCTTCTGGGACTGGCGCACCGCCGGCAAGACCAAAAACGGCGAAGGCTACAAGGAACACGGTTATATCCAGGGCAACGGCGAAGATCGCGCCGTCTACAAGTCCATCAAGGGCAGCTTCCAGTGGGGCGAGAACCTCACGCCCCATTACGCCTGGTTCAATGGCGTGATGGACTACACCACCATCGACACCAAATTCGATCCGGGCAAGGGCCCGGTCGAGGTGAACAGCCTGGTGGGCGAGCCCGGCGCCGAGGATGCACGCATCTGGCCGTTCAAGCGCATGCAGACGGTGCAGCCCTACGACAAGGGCAACAACACCCTGGTCTACATGCACCTGTGGGGCGACGACGAAGACTCCTACTGGGGCAATTACGACTTCGGCCGGGCGATCAGCACCGGGATGAAAAACTTCAATCTGCCCTATAGCGGCGAATACGGTTTCGTCGAAACCTATTCCTACTGGCCGATTACCCACATGGTGGCGCCCAAGCACGACGCCGTGCGCTGCGCCGAGTGCCACAGCAAGGACGGCCGCCTGGAAGGGATCGGCGGTGTCTACCTGCCGGGCCGCGACAGCGGCAACCTGCTGGACATGCTGGGCATCGCCCTGGTCATGCTGACATTCCTGGGTGTGCTGGGGCACGCCTTCATCCGCGTTTGCTGCAACAAGGCTAAGAGAGGCCACGCCTGATGACTATGCGCACCGTAATGGTCTACAAGCGCTTCGAGCGTATCTGGCACTGGTGCCAGATGGCCCTGATCATGACCCTGCTGGTGAGCGGCTTTGCCGTGCGTGGTATCCACCACCTGGTGGATTTCCGCAGCGCGGTCAGCGTACACACCCTGGCGGCCCTGTGCCTGATGGTGCTGTGGCTGTTCGCCACTTTCTGGCTGTTCACCACCGGCGACTGGCGCCACTACCTGCCGAAGCGGGAGGGCCTGCTGCAGGTGGCGCGCTACTATGCCTGGGGCATTTTCCGCGGCGAGGAGCACCCCTACAGCAAGCTGTTCTGGCGCAAACACAATCCGTTGCAGGCCCTGGCCTACATGCTGCTCAAGGTGGTGCTGTTCCCGGCCATCTGGATCACCGGCATCCCCTACCTGCTGTACGACGTGTGGCGGGAGCAGGCGCCGGGCTGGCTGGAGCCGGTGGTGTGGATCCACGTCGGCGCGGCCTATGCCATCCTGGCCTTCGTCATCGTCCACGTCTATCTGCTGACCACCGGCCACTCCTTCGTCGCCCACGTCAAGCCGATGGTCACCGGCTATGACGAGGTGGACCTGACCCCGGCGGAAGAGGCCTATCTGCAGGAAAGCCGCATCGTCCCGATGAAGTAGCGCACGTCCCGCAGCCGCCGTTGCGCCGGGTGCAACGGCGGCGTCCGGTTTTGCTCTCCACGCGGTTTGCAGTATATTTCAGCGCTCGCAGATTGAATTGCGGCACCGGGACGGGAGAGCAGGGCATGGCGGCATTGATCCAGATTCGCAACAACGTGGAAGGGGTGAAGGTGTTCCTGAGCGGGGACAGCTACAGCCTCGGCCGCGGCGACGACAACGATATCGTCGTCAACGACGACCTCGCCAGCCGCGAGCATGCGCTCATCGAGCGCGTCGCCGCGCTGGGCAAGAATGATGCCGTGCGCTACATCATCCGCGATCTGGGCAGCACCAACGGCACCTTCGTCAATCACAAGCAGATCAGCGAGCAGGCGCTCAACGATGGCGACGTGATCCGTCTGGGACAGACCTTCCTGCGCTTTTCCCTGCACGAGCAGGGCGACCCGGCGGAAACCAAGGTGATACGCAAGACCATCATCCCCGGCGTGTTCATCACCACCGAAAAGAAGTAGCTCCTGCCCCAAAATCCAGGCCGTCAAAAGCCGACCACGGGGGACACGGGGAGCACGGGGGGGCATGGCTGGAGTTCATCTTGTCCCGATGTACCCGGGATTCCCCCCGATAAGTCCTGCGTTTTACCTATTCTGATATCGCGTGCGGCCTCTCCGCGCCGTTCTGCATGGGCTAGGCTGTAGTTATGCAATCCTTTCCGACGGGAGAGCCGCTGCCTGCGGTGTAACGCCATGCCGACCCTCGTGAAGCTGTTTCTCGCCTGCCTCCTCTGCATCGCCGTCATCGCCGGCCTGGTGCTGCTTGCCCAACGGCTGTTCTGACCTATCCTTCTTGAAGCCGGCGCCTGTGTGGCGCACGGTGCCCTCCGCCATGGCGGCGGGGATCAATAACAATCAGCAATGAGGAGAGCAGGCAGCATGAAAAAGAACATGGGTACCATCGACAAGATCATCCGCATCGCCGTGGCAGCCATCATCGCAGTGCTGTACTTCACCGGCCAGATCACGGGTACGGCCGCCATCATCCTGGGTGTGGTCGCCATCGCCTTTATCGCGACCAGCCTGATCGGCTGGTGCCCGTCCTACGTCCCCTTCGGCATTTCCACCTGCAAGAGCGAGGAGCCCAAGGCCTAGAAGGCATCTCGCATTCCGCAAAACCAGGCAGGCGAACCACGGGGAACGCGGGGTACCGGGACAAGGCGAACTACCCGTGCCCCCGTGGTCAGTCTCTGGCGGCGGGGCTTTTTGGGGATAGGTGCGGCTGTTCGAGTCTCTGCCCGACGATGGCAAGCAGCCGCGTGGCGACAGCCGCGCAACTGTCGTTGACGCCCAGATCGCGTAGCCGGGTGACGGCCAGGCCGGGGTAGCCGCAGGGATTGATGCGGCGGAAGGGCTCCAGATCCATGTCCACGTTCAGCGCCAGGCCGTGGTAACTGCAACCGCGGCGCACGCGCAGTCCCAGCGAGGCGATCTTGGCGTCATCGACGTACACGCCCGGTGCATCCTGTCGTGCCACGGATTGAATGCCGTAACCGGCCAGCAGTTCAATCACCGCCTGTTCCATCAATGAGACCAGCGCGCGCACGCCGAGGCCGCGGCGGCGCAGATCGATGAGCAGGTACAGCACGATCTGCCCCGGGCCGTGATAAGTCACCTGGCCGCCGCGATCCACTTTCACCACATCAATGTCGCCGGGCGCGAGCAGGTGTTCGGGCTTGCCGTTGAGTCCCACGGTGAACACCGGCGGATGCTCCACCAGCCACAGCTCGTCGGGTGTGTCGGCGCCGCGCTCCTCGGTGTAGCGCTGCATGTCGTGCCATACCGGTGCGTACGCTTGCAGGCCGAGGCGGCGAATGATGGGAGGCGGTGATTTCAAGTTTCAAGTTCCGAGACAGGCATGCGCGCAGAGCACTCCTTCATTTGTATCTAGAACCTATTTCAAAATTCCAAAGCGTAAAGATTAACCACGGGGGGCACGGGGAACACATGGATATCAAAGGCAAAGCACGGTTTTATCCCAAAAGCCCCCGTGTTCCCCGTGGTTTGTCTTTGCTTCTTCCAAATTTTGGGATGGGCTATCTACCTTACAGCGCCATCAATACCCGCTCGTGAGCGGTCAGTTCGCGGTAGACCGCATCGAGCTGCTGTTTGCTTTCGGCGTGTATGGTGACGGTCACGGAGACGTACTTGCCGTTGCTGCTCGGGCGCAGGGTGACGGCGCCTTCGTTCAGGGGGCCGGTATGACGGGTGACGATCTCCACCACCAGCAGGTCGAAGTCCGTGCCGGACAGGCCCATGGCCTTGATGGGGAAGGTGCAGGGAAATTCGAGATGGGTATCGGGCGACTGCATGGTCGTTCTCAATGCACCTTGCCGGCGCGGAAGTCCTGCTTGTAGGCACTGTACAGCGCGCTGACGCGCTGCCACAGCGGGCCGGGGCGGCCATCGCCCACCGGCTCCTCGTCGAGGCGGATGATCGGCACCACTTCGCGTGTGGAACTGCTGATCCAGACCTCGTCGGCGCGGCGCAATTCTTCGCTGCTGATGTCCGCCTCGCGGCAGGGAATGTTGTTGGCGCGGCACAGCTCCACGGTCAGATCGCGGGTGATGCCGGGCAGCAGCAGGTTGCTCTTGGGAGGCGTGATCACCACGCCGTCGCGCACGATGAATACGTTGCTCGCCGAACCCTCGGTGGCGTAACCGTCGCGCAGCAGGATGGCCTCGGCGGCACCGGCATCGAGCGCCTGCTGGCGCATCAGCACGTTGGGCAGCAGGGTGATGGCCTTGATGTTGCAATGCTTCCAGCGGATGTCGTCGATGGTGACTGCGGCGAGACCGTCGCGCACGGCGGCGGCGGGTTCGTTCAGCGGCGTGCTCATGGCGAATACCGTGGGTTGCACGCCGGCGGGGAAGGCGTGATCGCGCGTCGACGCCGCGCCGCGGGTGACCTGCAGATAAATCGACTGATCGCCGCCGCCGTTGTGGCGGATCAGGGCGGTGAGGATGTCGCTCCACTGCACGTGGTCGAGCGGATTGGCGATGCGCACGCCCTGCAGGCTGAGGTCGAGCCGTTGCAGGTGATGTTCCAGGCGGAAGGCGCGGCCGCCGTACACCGGGATCACTTCGTAGACGCCGTCACCGAACAGAAAGCCGCGGTCCATGACCGACACCGTCGCTTCGTGTACCGGCAGAAAGCTGCCATTGAGATAGACGATGTCGCGCGGTGCGTTCATTCAAAAAACCCGCTCAGTCCGCGAATGAACGCAAATGTTCATAACGTTACCAAGGGTAACCTGCCTGCCCGGCAGGTGTAGCAATGGAAGTTGCCACATGCCTTGGGGCAGCGCCTGATTTGCGTCCATTCGCGTTCATTTGCGGACTCCATAGCTCATTCGAACATCATGCGCACGTTGTCGAACAACCGCTGCCACAGGCTGCCTTCCGCCACTTCCTCCAGGGCGACGAGCGGCCGTTCGGCGAGGACTTCGTCACCGAGGCGGACGTTCACCGAGCCGAGATTCTGGCCCTTGCTGGTCGGCGCGATGATGGCGTTCTCGACGCTGAGCGAGGCGCTGAGCTTGCTGTACTGGCCGCGCGGCACGGTGATGTAGAGCGGCGCGCTCAGGCCCAGCTGCACGGTGTCGCTGGCGCCCTTCCATACGCGCATGGCCTTGAGCGGCTGCTCGGCGTCGTACAGCTTGTGGGTTTCGAAAAAGCGGAAGCCGTAATTGAGCAGCTTCTGGCTTTCATTGGCGCGGGCGCTCTCGCTCTTGGTACCCATTACCACGGAGATCAGGCGCATCTCGCCGCGTTTGGCCGAGGCCACCAGGCAGTAGCCGGCGCTTTCGGTGTGACCGGTCTTGAAACCGTCGACGGTATTGTCGCGGTACAGCAGCAGGTTGCGGTTCTGCTGCGTGATGCCGCCGTAGGTGTATTCCTTCTCCGAGTACCAGGCGTAGTACTCGGGAAACTCGCGGATCAGCACGGCCGCCAGGCGCGCCAGGTCACGAGCAGTGCTGTAGTGCTCGGGGTCGGGCAGGCCGGTGGCGTTGACGAAGTGGGTGCCGCCCATGCCGATGTTGCGGGCATGCTCGTTCATCAGGGTGGCGAAGGTTTCCTCGCTGCCAGCGACGTGCTCGGCCAGGGCCACGCTGGCGTCGTTGCCGGACTGGATGATCATGCCCTTGAGCAGTTCCTTCACCGACACGCTGCTGCCGACTTCGATGAACATCCGTGAACCGGGCATGCGCCAGGCCTTCTTGCTGACGCGCACCATGTCGTCGAGCTTGATCTGGCCGGCACGCAGTTCGTGGAACACCGCATAGGCGGTCATCATCTTGGTCAGGCTGGCCGGTTCCAGACGTTCGTCGGAGTTGCGTTCGGCGAGGAGATGGCCGCTGTGGTAATCGAGCAGCATGTAGCCGCGGGCGTCCACCGACGGCGCGTCGGGGATCAGGCGCGGCATGGCCTGGGCGGGAAGGACGGCGGCCAGCAAAATGGAGAAGATGAGGGGCAACAGACGTTTCATGGGATCGCGGCGATAGTCGGTGTGGGAAGAAACACAGCCATTTTACCTGAAAAAAGCGCCAAAAAGCTGTTTCCGGCCCTGCCCAGCAGGCGCAGGTAGTCGCGCAATTAGTCCGGGATTTGCCGGGGAAGTTCAGTCGATGACGACATGAGGCGTACCGACGCCGAGGCCGCCCAGGCGGGTGGCCAGGCGATCCGCCTCGTCCACGCTGGGGATGGGGCCGATGCGTACACGATATATGGGGGTATTGGCGCCGTCGGCGCCCTGCTGCACCTGTACCGGCGGCAGCGGCTCGCTGCTGAGGCGGTTGCGCAGCTGTTCGGCGTTGCTGCGGCTGACGAAGGCTCCCACCTGCAAATAAAGGCCGACCGGGCGCGCCACGGCGGCGGCAGGGGGCAGCGTTGCGGCACTGGGCACCGCAATGGCGGCCGGCGTAGCCGTCAGCGTGGCCGGCGGCGGCTCAGACTGGCCCGGCGTGATGGCACGGATTTCCACCAGGCCGGTGCCGGTTTCGACGATGCCCAGCTTGCTGGCCGCGGCATAGGAGAGATCGATGAGGCGGTTGTCATGGAACGGGCCGCGATCGTTGACCCGTACGACAGTGCTGCGGCCGTTGTTGAGGTTGGTGACGCGGACGTAGCTGGGCAGCGGCAGCGAGGTGTGTGCGGCGGTCATGGCGTTCATGTCGTAGATCTCGCCGCTGGAGGTGCGCCGGCCGTGGAATTTGGTGCCGTACCACGAGGCGATGCCGCGCTCGGCATAGCCGGCGGCGCTGTTCATGACCACGTAGCGGCGGCCGTTCACCACATAGGAGTCCGGATTGCCGTAGCGGCTGCGCGGTTCGCTGCGCGGCACCGGGTCGGGCACGTGGGACATGTCGGCGGAATGGGACGGGCCGCCATCGCGGCCGCCCAGCGCGCCGCAGCCGCCGAGCGCGACGAAGGCGGCGACCAAGGGCAGCAGGCGTCTATTCAGCGACATTGTTTTGCGCCACGGCTGCGCGGCGTTCCCTGGCCTTGCGGATTTCCTCGCTCAACTGGTGCACCGCCATGGCGTAGAGCGGGCTGCGGTTGTAGCGGGTGATGACGTAGAAGTTGTTGAAGGTGACCCAATGCTCGGGGCTGTTCTCGCCTTCCAGTTCCAGCAGCGCCACCGGCGCCGTGGCGGTGATGCCCCAACGTGGCGTGACGCCGTAGGCGGCCAGTTCGCCGGCGTTGATGTGCGGCTTGAGGCCGGCGTCGAGCAGCGGCCGGTAGGCCTCACCGCTCACCTTGGCCGGCACGGCGATGGTGGCTCCGTTGATCCAGCCGTGGGTTTTGAAGTAGTTGGCGACGCTGCCGATGATGTCGTGCATGCTGCCGAACAGGTCGCGCCGGCCGTCATGATCGAAGTCCACCGCATAGGCGCGGAAGCTGGAGGGAATGAACTGCGGCGTGCCCATGGCGCCGGCATAGGAGCCGGTGAGGCTGAGCGGCTCGATGGCTTCCTCGCGGGTCATCAGCAGGTATTGCTGCAGTTCCTGACGGAAGAAGCTGCCGCGCGGCGGATAGTCGAAGGCCAGGGTGGCGAGGGCATCCATGATGCGGTGGCGGCCGCGGAAGCGGCCGTAGCGCGTTTCCACGCCGAGGATGGCGACGATGTATTGCGGCGCCACGCCGTAGCGCTGCTGCGCCTCGGCCAGGATCGCTTCGTGTTCCTGCCAGAAGGCGACGCCGCCGCGGATGCGTTCGTCGGTGAGGAATATGGGGCGATAGGCGTGCCAGGGTTTGCTTTCCGCCGGGCGCGTGATGGTCTCGATGATGTCCGGACGCAGTTCCACTCCGCGGAACAGCTGTTCCAGCTCGGTGCGGGAAAACGCGTGCTGCTGCACCATTTCATCGATGAATTCGCGCACTTCGGCGCGCTCGTTCAGATCGGTGTGGCCGTGGCAGGAGAAGGCCGCGGAGGACAACAGCAGGGCGGTGAAGAGGCGGCGCAGGGTCATGACATCAGGTTTTCAGCAGTTTGCGGTGCGTGTGTATGGACATCAGCATACCGAACGATGCCATCAGGGTCACCATCGAGCTTCCACCATAGCTTACCAGCGGCAGCGGCACGCCGACCACCGGCAACAGTCCGCTGACCATTCCGATGTTGACGAATACATAGACCAGGAAGGTCATGGTGAGACCTCCGGCCAGCAGGCGGGTGAAGGTGTCCTGGGCGCGGCTGGCGATGTAGAGACAGCGCAGGATGATGAACAGATACAGTGTCAGCAGCAACAGGATGCCGAGCAGGCCGAACTCCTCGCCGATTACCGCGAAGATGAAGTCGGTATGGCGTTCGGGCAGGAATTCCAGGTGTGACTGGGTGCCGTTGAGCCAGCCCTTGCCGTAGAGGCCGCCGGAGCCGATGGCAATGGTGGACTGGATGATGTGGTAGCCGGAGCCCAGCGGGTCGCTTTCCGGATTGAGAAAGGTGAGCACGCGGCGGCGCTGGTAGTCGTGCATGCCGTAGTGCCACAGGATCAGCGCGACGGGAACGGCGAGCAGGGCGGTGAAGCTGACCAGGCGCCAGGGCAGTCCGGCGAACAGCAGCACGAAGGCGCCGGCGCTGAGGATCAGCAGGGCGGTGCCCAGATCCGGCTGCTTGGCGATGAGCAGGGCCGGCACCAGGAAGATCACCACGCCGGCCAGGATGCGGCGCAGCGGCGGCGGCAGCGGTGTTTCCGCCAGGTACCAGGCCACCATCAGCGGCACGGCCATCTTCATCATTTCCGAAGGCTGGAAGCGGAACACGCCCAGATCGAGCCAGCGTTGCGCGCCCTTGCCGATTTCCCCCATCACCAGTACGGCAAGCAGCAGTACCAGGCCGCTGCCGAACACCAGCGGCGTCCAGCGGCGCAGGGTTTCCGGCGTGATCTGGGCGAACACGAACATCAGCAGGAAGGCGATGCCGAGGCGGGTCACCTGGCGCAGCACCATTTCGCTGTTTTCGCCGGAGGCGGAATAGAGCACCGCCAGTCCGCCGCAGGCCAGCAGCAGCAGGCCGGTGAACAGGGGCCAGTCGAGGTGCAGGTGCGGCAGCAGGCTGCGGCGCGCTTGTTGCGGTGCATCCAGCAGTATCATTTCAGCTCCTCCCGCAGCCGGCCTTCGCCGTCGAGCAGATAGGTGTCCATCACCTTGCGGGCAATGGGGGCGGCGACGGCACCGCCGCCGCCGCCGTTTTCCACGATCACCGCCACGGCGATGCGCGGCCGGTCGGTGGGGGCGAAGGCCACGAACAGGGCGTGATCGCGCAGGTGCTTGGCGATGTCTTCGGCCACGTATTCCTCGTCCTGCTTGATGCCGAACACCTGGGCGGTGCCGGTCTTGCCGGCCACGGTGTAGGCCAGATTGCGGCTGATGCTGCGTGCGGTGCCGGTGGGGCTGTGCACCACGGCGGTCATGGCGCGATGGATGCGCTGCCAGTTGCCGTTGTCGCCCACCCGCACCGGCGGCAGTTCCTTGGCGGCGAGCGGTGTGCGCATGCCGTTGCCCGGTTCCTCCAGGGCCGCGACCACGGTGGGGGACAGGTGGCGGCCGAAGCTGGCGAGGGTGGCGACGGAGGAGGCCAGTTGCAGGGGCGTGGTGAGGGTAAAGCCTTGGCCGATGCCGGTGATCAGCGTTTCGCCCGGAAACCAGGGCTGGCGGTGGACCCGCCGCTTCCACTCGCGCGAGGGCATCAGGCCGCTGGATTCGCCGGTGAGGTCGATCCCGGTGGGGCGGCCGAATCCGAAGGCGCGCATGAAGTCCGACATGCGATCGATGCCCAGGGTGAGGGCCAGTTCGTAGAAGTACACGTCGCACGATTCAACGATGGACTTGTTCAGGTCGACCCAGCCGTGACCTTCCTTCTTCCAGTCGCGGTAACGGCGCTCATCGCCCTTGAGCATGTAGAAACCCGGATCCCAGATCTGGGTATCGGAGCGGATTTCGCCCGACTCCAGGCCGAGCAGGCCGTACAGCGGCTTGATGGTCGAGCCGGGCGGGTACTGGCCGTTGAGGGCGCGGTTGAACAGCGGCTGGTCCCTGGAATTGGCCAGCGCTTCATAGCTGGCGGCGTCGATGCCGTTGACGAACAGGTTGGGGTCGAAGCTGGGCAGGCTGACCAGGGCCAGCACCGCGCCGTCGGACGGATCAATGGCCACCAGCGCGCCGTGCTCATTGCCGAGCGCCGCCTGTGCCGCCTGTTGCAGGCGCACGTCGATGTTGAGATGCAGATTGCTGCCGGGCACCGGCGGGGTGCGCTCCAGTACGCGCAGCACGCGGCCGCGGGCGTTGGTTTCCACCTGCTGGTAGCCGACCTTGCCGTGCAGCTCGTTTTCGTAGGTTTTCTCCACACCGGTCTTGCCGATGTGGGCGGTGGCGGCATAGTTGGAGGTATCCAGCTGTTGCAGCTCGCGTTCGTCGATGCGGCCGACATAGCCCAGGGTGTGGGCCAGCAAGGGGCCGAGCGGATAGTCGCGGGACAGGCGCGACTTGATTTCGACGCCGGGCAGGCGGTAGCGGTTGACGGCGATGCGCGCCACCTCCTCGTCGGACAGGCGCAGGCGCAGCGGCGTCTCCTCGAAACGGCGTTTGCGGCGCAGGATTTGGTGGAAGCGCTCCAGGTCGCTGTCGCTGACGGTGATCAGTTCGCGGATGGCGGCCAGCGTCGCCTCCATGTCGTCGATCCGCTCGGGCACGATTTCCAGGCTGAAGGTGGGCTGGTTCTCCGCCAGGATCACGCCGTTGCGGTCGTAGATCAGGCCGCGGGTGGGCGCGATGGGCTGGATGTCGACGCGGTTGTTGCGCGACAGGGTGGTGTAGTGCTCGTGGTTGATTACCTGGAGGAAGAACAGGCGGATGATGACGAAGGTGAGCAGGGCGATGCTGAACAGCGCCGCCACGATGACGCGGCGCTTGAACAGGTAATTTTCCCACTGCGGATTTCGGAGCGGCGCGCCGCGGAACATCTCAGCGCACCTGGAACTGGCGGCGCAGGTCGCGCAGGATCAGGAATACCCAGGGCCACAGCAGCATGCTGGTGAAGGAGGGCAGCCAGTACAGCCAGCTGCCCGGCGGCTGGCCGATGACACCCTTGACCCACAGCACCAGCAGCTGGGCGAGCGCCACCATCAGCAGGACGAACAGCGCCTGCTGCCACAGCGGGAAGACGCGGATGCGCTGGTGCAGGTGCAGGGTCAGGTAGGCCACCAGGGCCAGGGCGAGGGCGTTCTGGCCCAGCAGCGCGCCCTTGGCCACGTCCAGCAGCAGGCCCGCGCTCCAGCCGATGCCGACGCCGACGCGATCGGGCAGGGCCAGGCACCAGTAAATCAGCACCATCGTCACCCATTCCGGGCGGAACAGGGCGGCCCAGTCGGGCAGCGGCAGCATGGTCAGCATCAGCGCCACCACAAAGGAAAAGGCGATGGCCCAGCCGCCGTGATGCCGTACCAGGCTCATGGCGTGACCGCCTGCGGTTGCGGCAGCTGCTGCGAGACCAGCAGGACCTCGCGGCTGCGCTCCAGATGCCCGGTGGGTTCGGCAACGACGCGGGCGTAGGGTAGCGTCGGATCCTTTTCAAACTCGATGATGGTGGCGACCGGGTAACCGGGAGGGAAGCGCTGGCCCAGACCGGAGGAGATGAGCAGGTCGCCGGTCTGGATGTCGGCGTTGTTGGGGATGTGGGGGATTTCCAGCCGATCGGCCTCGCCGGTGCCCAGGGCGATGGCACGCAGGCCGTTGCGGTTCACCTGCACCGGTATGGCGTGGCTGGGATCGGTGATGAGCAGGGCGCTGCTGGTGAACGGCGTGACCTCCACCACCTGGCCCATGACGCCATAGGCGTCGAGCAGGGGCTGGCCCTCGAACACGCCGGCATTGGCGCCCTTGTTGATCAGCACGCGGCGGCGGAAGGGGTCCTGGTCCACGGCGAGCAGCTCGCCGATCAGCACCTGCTCGCCCACCTTGCTGGAGGAGTTGAGCAGTTCGCGCAGGCGGGTGTTTTCCGCTTCCAGGGCATAGAGCTTCTGCAGCCGCACTTCCTGCAACAGCTGGCGCGCGCGCAGCTGCTGGTTTTCCTCCAGCAGCGTGCGGCGGGCGCTCATGTTTTCGCTGGCCCAGTTGCCGGCGGCGCTGGGCAGGTTGACCAGATATTGCAGGGGATAGACCACCAGGGAGAGGCCGTCGCGGATGGTATCCAGGTGGTGCTGGCGGTGGTCCACCGTCATCAGTGCCAGCGACGCGAGCATCAGCAGCAGCAGTCGGATGGTGACGGGTGGCCCCTGGATGAACAGGCGTTTGATACCAAAACCCCTCTTAAAGGTAGAAGGCGGAGGGCAGAAGACGGAAGTTGAGGTGGGCGACGTACCTGTCTTTGCTTCTTCCTTCTACCTTCATACTTCTCCTCTGCCGCGCAGCGGCTCACTCCAGCGAGAAGATCTCGTGGCCGTGTTCGTCCAGCAGTTCCAGGGCGCGGCCGCCGCCGCGGGCGACGCAGGACAGCGGGTCGTCGGCGATGATCACCGGCAGGCCGGTCTCTTCCATCAGCAGGCGGTCCAGGTCGCGCAGCAGGGCGCCGCCGCCGGTGAGGACCATGCCGCGCTCGGCGATGTCGGAGCCCAGTTCCGGCGGAGTCTGTTCCAGCGCGGTCTTGACCGCGTCGATGATGCCGGACAGCGGCTCCTGGATGGCCTCGAGGATTTCGTTGCTGTTCAGGGTGAAGCTGCGGGGGATGCCCTCGGCCAGGTTGCGGCCGCGCACCTCGATCTCGCGCAGTTCGGTGCTGGGATAGGCGGTGCCGATCTCCTGCTTGATGCGTTCGGCGGTGGATTCGCCGATGAGGGTGCCGTAGTTGCGGCGCACGTAGCTGACGATGGCCTCGTCGAAGCGGTCGCCGCCGATGCGTACCGAGGAGGAGTAGACGATGCCGTTGAGGGACAGCACGGCCACCTCGGTGGTGCCGCCGCCGATGTCCAGCACCATGGAGCCGCTGGCCTCGGAGATGGGCAGGCCGGCGCCGATGGCTGCGGCCATGGGTTCCTCAATCAGGTACACCTCGCGCGCACCGGCGCCGGCGGCCGACTCCTTGATGGCGCGCCGTTCCACCTGGGTGGCGCCGCAGGGCACGCAGATCAGCACGCGCGGGCTGGGCTTGAAGAACTTGAACTTGTTTTCGTGCACCTTGCGGATGAAGTGCTGCAGCATCTTCTCGGTGACGGTGAAGTCGGCGATGACGCCGTCCTTCATGGGGCGGATGGCGGTGATGTTGCCCGGGGTGCGGCCCAGCATGCGCTTGGCCTCGATGCCCACGGCGGCGATGCGCTTGGGGCTGTTCGGGCCGGATTCCTGCCGGATGGCCACCACCGACGGCTCGTTGAGGATGATCCCCTCGTCCCGCACGTAGATGAGGGTGTTGGCGGTACCCAGGTCGATGGAGATGTCGTAGGAGAAAAGGCCCTTCAAACGTCCGAACATAGAGTCGATCCAGCTTTATTATGCGTGCCCGGGGTGCGGTGGGCGGGGTTCCTTGAAAAATCCCCGGTACTCTAGCAACGGCCTAGGGGTTTCGCAATGGGCGGGGCTGTGGCCGGGAGGGTATCTGTGATAAGTTTCGCCTTTTATTTCCCCGGTAAAATCAGGAGCAAGCCGTGGCCCTGGAACGCAAAGACGTCGAGAACATCGCCCACCTGGCCCGCCTGGCCATCAGTGAGGCGGATATCCCCGAGTACGCCCGCAACCTGTCCAGTATCCTGGCCCTGGTGGAGCAGATGGGTGCCGTGGACACCACCGGCGTTGCCCCCATGGCCCACCCGCTGGATGCCGTGCAGCGCCTGCGCGAGGATGCGGTGACCGAAACCGACCAGCGCGAACACTTCCAGGCCATCGCCCCCGCCGTGGAGGCCGGGCTGTATCTGGTTCCGAAGGTCATTGAGTGACCTTCGGAACCCCAGGTACGAGGTACGAGGGAAAAGGTGCGAGGGCAAGGCGCCTTCGGCTTTTCCTCGTATCTCGGACCTTTAACCCCGTACCTGAGATTTAATACATGCACAACAAGACCCTAGCCGAACTGTCCGCCGGCCTCGCCGCCGGCCAGTTCTCCAGTGTGGAGCTGACCGGCCACTTTCTCGGCCGTATCGAGCGCTTCGACGGCAGCCTCAACAGTTTCATCACCGTCACCGCAGAGCAGGCCCTGGCCCAGGCCCGCGCTGCCGACGCGCGCCGTGCCCGCGGCGAGGCCGGCCCGCTGACCGGCATTCCGCTGGCGCAGAAGGACATCTTCTGCACCAACGGTGTACGCACCTCCTGCGGGTCGAAGATGCTGGATAATTTCGCCGCCCCCTACGATGCCACCGTGGTGGAGAAATGCACCGCTGCCGGCATGGTGATGCTGGGCAAGACCAATATGGACGAGTTCGCCATGGGCTCTTCCAACGAAACCAGTTTCTATGGCCCGGTGAATAATCCCTGGGATACCGCCGCCGTGCCCGGCGGCAGCTCGGGCGGTTCCGCCGCCGCGGTGGCCGCCCGCCTGGCGCCGGCCGCCACCGGCACCGACACCGGCGGCTCCATCCGCCAGCCGGCAGCCCTGTGCGGCATCAGCGGCATCAAGCCCACCTACGGCCGCGTGTCCCGCTACGGCATGATCGCCTTCGCCTCGTCGCTGGACCAGGCGGGGCCGATGGCGCGCAGCGCCGAGGACTGTGCCCTGCTGCTGGGGGCCATGGCCGGCTTCGACCCGCGTGACTCCACTTCGGTGGAGCGCGAGGTGCCGGATTACCGCGCCGCCCTGGGCAACGGCCTGAAGGGACTGAAGATCGGCCTGCCCAAGGAGTACTTCGGCACCGGCCTCGACCCGGCGGTGGGGCAGGCGGTGCAGGCGGCGATCGACGAATACAAAAAGCTGGGCGCCGAGGTGGTGGACATCTCCCTGCCCAACACCGGCCTGGCCGTGCCCACCTATTACGTGGTGGCGCCGGCGGAGTGTTCCTCCAACTTGTCGCGCATGGATGGCGTGCGCTTCGGCTACCGCTGCGAGAACCCCAAGGATCTGGAAGACCTGTACAAGCGTTCGCGCGGCGAGGGCTTCGGCGCCGAGGTGAAGCGCCGCATCATGATCGGCACCTACGCCCTGTCGGCCGGCTATTACGACGCCTACTATCTCAAGGCGCAGCAGATGCGCCACCTGATCTCCGACGACTTCAAGCGTGCCTTCGAGCAGGTGGACGTGATCATGGGGCCGACCTCGCCCACCGTTGCGTTCAACGCCGGCGAGAAAACCGATGATCCGGTGGCCATGTACCTGGCCGACGTCTATACCATCGCCGCCAACCTGGCCGGCCTGCCTGGCATGTCGCTGCCCGCCGGTTTCGTCGGCAATCGCCCGGTCGGCCTGCAGATCATCGGCAACTATTTTGATGAGGCCCGTCTGCTGAATGTCGCCCATCAGTACCAGTTGGCCACCGACTGGCATCAGCGCGCGCCGGCCGGATTCGAATGATCGAACCACGGGGAGCACGGGGAACACAGGGACAATTCATGTGTATACCCCGAGCCCCCCGTGTTCCCCGTGGTCAGTCTTGAAAGAGGTTCGAAGATAATGGAATGGGAAACGGTGATCGGGCTGGAGATCCACGCCCAGCTTTCCACCAGGAGCAAGATTTTTTCCGGCGCCTCCACCGCCTTCGGTGCTGCGCCCAACACCCAGGCCTGTGCGGTGGACCTCGGCCTGCCCGGCGTGCTGCCGGTGCTGAACCGGGAAGTGGTGCGCATGGCGGCCAAGTTCGGCCTTGCCATCAACGCCACCGTGGCCGAGCGCTCGGTATTCGCGCGCAAGAACTACTTCTATCCCGATCTGCCCAAGGGCTACCAGATATCCCAGTACGAACTGCCGGTGGTGGCCAACGGCCACATCGACATCGAGTTGGAGGACGGCGGCACCAAGCGCATCGGCGTCACCCGCGCCCACCTGGAAGAGGACGCCGGCAAGTCGCTGCACGAGGATTTTCACGGCATGACCGGCATCGACCTCAATCGCGCCGGCACGCCGCTGCTGGAGATCGTCTCCGAGCCGGACATGCGTTCGGCCAAGGAAGCGGTGGCCTACATGAAGCGCATCCACGAACTGGTGCGCTACATCGATATCTGCGACGGCAACATGCAGGAAGGTTCCTTCCGCTGTGACGCCAACGTCTCGGTGCGTCCCAAGGGACAGGAAAAGTTCGGCACCCGCGCCGAGATCAAGAACATCAACTCGTTCCGTTTCGTGGAGAAGGCCATCGACTACGAGGTCGAGCGCCAGATCGCGCTGATCGAGTCCGGCGGCAAGGTGGTGCAGGAGACGCGGCTGTACGACCCGGACCGCGACGAGACCCGCTCCATGCGCGCCAAGGAAGAAGCCAACGACTACCGTTACTTCCCCGACCCGGACCTGCTGCCGCTGGTGATCGAGCCGTCCTTCATCGAGGCGGTGCGCGCCACCCTGCCCGAGTTGCCGGAAGCGAAGCGCCAACGCTTCGTGAGCGAGTACGAACTCTCCCCCTACGATGCGGGGTTCCTCACCGCTAGCCGCGAACTGGCGGATTACTACGAGGCGGTGGTCAAGGCCGTCGGTGCCGAGCCCAAGCTGTGCGCCAACTGGGTAATGGGCGATCTGTCCGCCAATCTCAACCGTGACGGCAAGGAGATCGGCGACTCGCCGGTGTCCAGCACCATGCTGGCCGGAATGATCAAGCGCATCACCGACAACACCATTTCCGGCAAGATCGCCAAGGAAGTATTCGAAGCGATGTGGAGCGGCGAGGGCGATGCCGATGCGGTGATCGACAAGAAGGGGCTCAAGCAGATCACCGACAGCGGCGCCATCGAGAAGATCATCGACGATATTCTCGCCGCCAACCCTGACAACGTGGCGGCCTATCGCAGCGGCAAGGACAAGCTGTTCGGCTTCTTCGTCGGCCAGGCGATGAAGGCCACCCAGGGCAAGGCCAATCCGCAGCAGCTCAACGAACTGCTGAAAAAGAAGCTGGGCGGATGATGTCCGCGCCGGGACGGCAATGAGCAAGGGGGGCCTCCGGGCCCCTTTTTTTATGCAGCGCCCGTGACGCCGTGTTCCCTGCACGGCAAGACGCAGCGGGCCGGGAGATGCGCATATACTGTGCAGCACGGGCCCGCGGATGACGGAGTGCGGCAATGGCTGGTGGCGGCGGGATACAGCGTAGCGAGGAAGCCAGGAGCGTCACGCGGCGCACCCGGCGTGCCGCTATCGGTATTGCGCTGGGCTGGAGCGTGATGATCGGCCTGTCGCTGCAATGGACGCTGTCGGAACACAAGGATCATCTGCTGCGCATGGCCGGTGTCTGGGCCGAGACGGCCAACCTGCAATATACCTTGTGGAGTTCGCTGCACGGCGTGAAATCCGGTGCGGAGCCTGATGGCGCGACGGCGGTGGAATCGGAGGCCGCAGCTCCCGCACCCGCCGGCGGGGGCTACACGCTGTTCAGCCCCGCCTACCAGAGCCAGCAAATCCTCTCCATGCTGCACCAGGGGCGCGAGATGCGCGGCCACGTCACCAGTCTCAATCCGACCAATCCTCTGAACAGTCCCGACCCCTGGGAGGAGCAGGCACTGCGCGCGTTCGAAACAGGCGCCAAGGAGTTCCGCGAGGTATCGTCGCTCGACGGCCAGGAATATTACCGCCTGATGCGCCCGCTCTACGCCGAGCCGCCCTGTCTGAAGTGCCATGGCGATCAGGTGGCGGGCGAGGGAGCGGTGCGCGGCGGGATCAGCGTCGCCGTACCGCTGCGCCTGTTGCGGCGGGAGGAGGTGCCCTTCACCGAACTGTTCCTGGCCCATGCCGGTCTCTGGCTGATCGGCCTCGGCGGCATAGGTCTCGGTGCCAAGCGCCTGGGGATCGGTGCGGCGCGGCTGGTGGATGCCAACGTGGAACTGCAGGCAGAAGTGGAAACGCGCCGCGCGACGGAGCTGCGCCTGCAGCAGGAACAGGCCGCGCAGCAGGCGCTAAACCGGCAGCTGGAGCAGGCACAGCAGCAGTTGTTGCAGTCGGAAAAGATGGCCGCCATCGGCCAGCTGGCCGCCGGTGTGGCGCATGAGATCAACAATCCGGCGGGGTACGTCCTGTCCAACCTCGGCACCTTGCAGCGCTACATGGAGGGCATCCTGGCGCTGCTGGATGCCTATGCGCAGTGCGAGGCCGGCATGCAGCACGATCCGGCGCGCCTGGAGGAGATCACGGCCCTGAAGCAGAGCCTGGATCTGGAATACCTGCGCCAGGATGTGCTCGATTTGCTGCGCGAGTCGAGTGACGGCATGCACAGGGTCCGCCGCATCGTGCAGGACCTGAAAGATTTTTCCCACGTCGATGCCAGCGAATGGCAATGGGCGGATCTGCACGCCAATATCGAGAGCACGCTGAACGTGGTGTGGAACGAACTCAAGTACCGCGCCGAGGTGGTGAAGGAGTTCGGTGCGGTGCCGCCGCTGTTCTGCATCCCCTCGCAGATCAACCAGGTCGTGATGAACCTGCTGACCAACGCCGTGCAGGCCATCCCCGAGCACGGCGTCATCACGTTGCGCACCGGCGCCAGTGCCGGGGAGGCCTGGTTCGAGGTGAGCGATACCGGCAGCGGCATCGCCCCCGAACACCTGCATCGCCTGTTCGAGCCCTTCTTCACCACCAAGCCGGTGGGCAAGGGGACCGGCCTGGGGCTGTCACTGTCCTTTGGTATCGTGCAGAAGCACGGCGGACGCATCGAGGTCGACAGCACGCCCGGCCGGGGTGCGACCTTCCGTGTCTGGCTGCCGCTCAACGGCGGCGGCGAAGCACCGGACACGTCGCAGCAGGTATAATTACTTCAGCCAGTCCGCCAATGAACGCAAATACACGCGAATATTCAGGGCCCTGATCTATTGCCCATTTGCGTCCATTCGCGTTCATTGGCGGACTCCTCTGTCGTTTTTAGGATTACTGTTTCATACACTGTACGCTGTTACCTATGAAAGATTCCCTGCAACGCTTTCTGTTTGAGCACACGCCGATCCGCGGCGAGCTGGTGCATCTCGACGCCACCTGGCAGGAGGTGCTGTCGCGCCACGACTACCCTCCCGCAGTGCGCGGTCGCCTGGGCGAGATGATGGCGTCCTGTCTGCTGCTGTCAGCCACCCTCAAGTTCAACGGCACCATCACTATGCAGGTTCAGGGCGACGGTGCGATCAGTCTGCTGGTGGTGGAAGCGACGTCGCGGCGCACGGTGCGCGGCATGGCGCAATGGCAGGGCGAAGTGGCCGCGGGCGATCTGCATGCGCAGTTCGGCGCCGGGCGTCTGACCATTACCATCGATCCGGGCACCGGCGGCGAACGCTATCAGGGCATCGTGGCGCTGGAGGGCGGCAGCCTGGCTGACGCCATCGACACCTACCTGGAGCGGTCGGAACAGTTGCCGACGCGCATGTGGCTGGCGGCGGACGGAAACAGTGCGGCGGGCATGCTGCTACAGAAACTGCCCGGCGCCGAAGCCGATGACGACGCCTGGAACCGGGTGCAGGCACTGGGGGCGACACTTTCGGCCGCAGAGCTGCTGGCGCTGCCGGCGCAGGAGATTGTTCACCGTCTGTTCAATGAGGAGGATGTGCGGCTGTTCGATACCGAGCCGGTCAGCTTTCACTGTTCCTGCTCGCGGGAGCGTGTGGCCGGCATGCTGCACAGCCTGGGTCAGGACGAAGTGATGGATATCCTGCACAGTGAAGGGTCAATTGAAGTGACCTGCGAGTTCTGCAACAAGCGTTACCGCTTCGATGCGGTGGATGCGACGCAACTGTTTGCGCCCGTGCCGCCGGACGTGGGCACCACGAGACACTGAATTGAAGGTGGATTTTACAGGATGCGCTATGCGTACCCTGCCGTTAGACCTTGCTCAGGTTCGGCACTTGAGCAGGGCGCAGAGATCGTTGATCAGCTGTTCCTTGCGTTCCAGTTCATCCATCAGTTTCTCCGCCAGCAGCGGGCCGGCGGCATAGGCGCGGGCGAAGCCGAGCTTGAAGCCCAGCTTGGTGATGTCGCGGGCCAGAAATTCCAGCTCCTCGTCGTCCAGCGGACCGCTCTTGCCGTCCAGAACCCGGCGTGCCTCTTTGATGAGTTTCTCGCTCATGACCTTCCCCTTGTTGCGTATGGTTATTGTTGGGCCGGCGGCGCGAGCCGCCTGTCATGAGCATATGCCGCGTCCTTGCAGAAAGCGAGGCCGATGCCGCGTCCTCAGTCCCCGCTCATCTCCAACTCCACGGCCTCCACCTCCTGCCCGTGCAGGCGGTAGGCCTGCATCTCCAGCACGCCCTTGGTATTCAGCGAAATGATCAGGTACAGCGCCGCGGGATAGGCCGCCTGTTGCAGATCTGTCGCGGAGGGAACGGCGGGCGCGTGGGGATGGGAGTGATAAATGGCGAACAACTCTTCGCCGCTGTCGCGCATGCGGCGCATGGCGTCGATCTGTTGTTGCGGATCCATGGCAAACAGGCGATCCGCCTGCGGTGCCACGTTTGTTACCGTGTAGACGCTGCGCGGCACGCCGTTGCCGGCGCCCACCAGTCCGCACACTTCCTGTTCCGGTGTTTTTTGGGCATGGGCCAGGATACGGTTGACGACGGTGCGTTCAATTTGAATCGCCATAAAAACCTCATTAACCATGGGGAGCACGGGAAAATATGGATTCGGTTTTGTCTTGGAAACCCCGTGTGCCCCGTGGTCCCCGTGGTTAAATCTTTTGGCCGGCCTCCGGCGTGCCGCAGACGGGACAGGCCGGGTCCTTGCGCAGCTTCAGCGTGCGCCATTCCATGTTGAGCGCATCGAGCAGCAGCAGGCGCCCGCCGAGGGTGTCGCCGATGCCGAGCAGCACCTTGAGTGCTTCCGTGGCCTGCACGGTGCCGATGATGCCGACCACCGGCGCCAGCACGCCGGTGAGGGCGCAGGTGTCGCCTTCGCCGCCTTCGTCGCGGTACAGGCAGCGGTAGCAGGGCGCGTCGGACTGTTCATTGTGAAACACGGTGACCTGGCCTTCCATGCGGATGGCGGCACCGGACACCAGTGGCTTGCGGTTGCGCACGCAGGCGGCATTGAGCTCGAAGCGGGTGTCGAAGTTGTCGCTGGCGTCCACCACCACGTCGGCCAGGCGCACCTGTTCATCCAGGGCGGTGCCGTTCAGCTGGCCGTTGATGACGATGACGTCGATGTGCGGATTGAGCTCCAGCAGGTGATCACGGGCCGACTCCACCTTGGGCCGGCCCACGTCGGCGGTGCGGTGCACCACCTGGCGTTGCAGGTTGGACAGCTCCACCGTGTCGTAATCCACCAGTACCAGGGTGCCGACGCCGGCGGCGGCGAGGTAGATGGCGATGGGCGAGCCGAGGCCGCCCATGCCGATGATCAGCGCGCGCGAGGCCAGCAGCTTGCGCTGTCCGGCGGCGTCGACCTGGGGCAGGGTGATGTGGCGGCTGTAACGCTGGAGCTGGTCTTCTTTCATTCAGATTCAAAATTCAGAATTCAAAATTCAAAATTCGGTCCCGCATGCACAATTTTGAATCTTGAATTTTGAATGCGGTTTAAAGGTAATTCCGCCAATGCTCCGGCCGGTCGTCGCGGCAGCCGTGGCGCAGCTGCTCGTAGCGTTTGACGTAAACCTTCACGTCCTTGGGGGCGGCGTGGCCGTCGAGGCCGAGATTGGCGCGCTGGGTGTCTTCGGTGTAGTAGTACAGGGCGCGCTTGAGCTTGCACATCAGGTTGCTGGCGAGGTGGAAGCCGACCTCGACCAGTACTTCCTCGATGGCGCGCAGGGTGATCAGGGTGACGTCGTAGCGCACTTGCAGCACGTGGTCCTGCTGCGGCTCGGCGTTGACGATGCCTTCCATACCGGTGAGCAGCAGGGTGGCGGTGTGGGCCTGCTTGGGATCCGGATTGAGGGTACAGAAGGTGACGTCACGGATTTTGAGAAATTCGCTGTTTTCCTGCTGCATGCCGTACCACCCCGGCTGAATCAGCCTGCTGCGTTTCTTTAAGGAAGGTCTGAATAAGTCCATCCTGGAATTCTCAGACCACGCAAACCGAAAAGTGAGATTTTCAATTTGCTTCATTTTCCAACGATTGATCGTCGTTGGAAAATGGCGGCACATCCCTGTGCCGCGGAAGCTCCGAACTTGTTCAGAGCTTCCTTTGCGTTGCCCAAGTATAACCACATCCGGCGCGGGAGGAAGCGATCAGGGCCGCCGTCCGCCGCTGACGCGCTCGTGGCCGCCGCCGTCGCGGCGGGTCTGCACCTCGCGATAGCCATGCTGCTGCAGCAGCTCGCGTACCGCCGCGCCCTGATCGTAACCATGCTCCAGCAGCAGCCAGCCGCCGGGCGCGAGGTGTGCCCCGCCGCCCGCCGCCAGCAGGCGGATGTCGTCCAGGCCGTCGGGCCCGGCGGCCAGGGCGGTGCGCGGCTCGAAGCGCAGGTCGCCGCGGCCCAGGTGCGGGTCATCGGCGGCGATGTAGGGGGGATTGCTGGCGATGAGATCAAAGTGCATGCCGGCCAGCGGCGCGAACCAGAGGCCGGGGCGGAATTCGACGTTGCCGACCTGGTTGAGCGCGGCATTTTCCCGCGCCACGGCCAGGGCATCCGCGGAGGCGTCAGTGGCGACGATCCGGCAGCGGGGCCGTTCCCGGCCCAGGGCCAGGGCGATGGCGCCGCTGCCGGTGCCGAGGTCGGCGGCGGAGAGGGCGGCGTCCGACGGCACCAGCTCCAGGGCCCACTCCACCAGGGTTTCGGTGTCGGGGCGGGGGATCAGGGTGGCCGGGGTCACTTTCAGTTCCAGCGACCAGAAGGCGCGCCGGCCGGTGAGATAGGCCAGCGGCTCGCCGGCGGCGCGGCGGTCGATGAGGTCGTCAAACGCCGCCTGTTCGTCGGCAGTGAGCGCCCGCTCCGGCCAGGCGCGCAGCCAGGCGCGGTTCTTGTCCAGCACATGGCACAGCAGCAGCTCGGCGTCGAGGCGCGGGGTATCGCTGTCGGCCAGCCTCGTCAGGGCCGCTGCAAGGACCTGTTGCACGGTGGCCGTCACGGCTTGCGCTCCGGCAGCAGCGGCGCGCAGGCGGGGCGGCCGTAGCCCCAGCGCCAGGGCAGGGGCGTGCAGGGGGCGCCGCCGACGCGCACCGCCACGAACATCAAATCGGCCGCCAGGGTGAAGCTGCGGCTCACGGCGGCCGGCGGCAGGTGCAGATGGCGGCCGATGTCCTCCGCCTGGCGCTCGCCGCTGGCGACGACGCAGCGGTGCAGCTCGGTATCGGCCGCCAGGCGGCGGGCGTAGCCCTCGGCGCTGCCGCCGCTCCAGTAGGTCCAGTCGTGGATTACGCAGCAGGCCTCCCATGGCGGCCGGGCGCCGAACAGGGCGGCATAGCGCTTGTCGTGCTGTGCCAGCCAGTTCCAGCCGCCACTCAGGCCGCCGCTGCAGCCGTCGCTGGTGTAGGGACGCAGTTCCCGGTCCTCCACCTCGGCCAGCAGGGCCAGCTGGCGGTTCTCGATGTAGGCGCTGCCCGGATCGGGCGGCTGGGCGGCGGCGGTGCCGGCGTACAGGGCCAGGGCGCACCCGAGCAGTGCCCGTTGCATGCTGCCGCCCTAGTCCGCGCCCATGGCGGCGAGCTGATCGGCCTGGTATTCGCTGATCAGCGGGTCGATGAGGGCGTCGAGGTTACCGGCCATCACGTCGTCCAGCTTGTACAGGGTGAGGTTGATGCGGTGGTCGGTGACGCGGCCCTGGGGGAAGTTGTAGGTGCGGATGCGCTCGGAGCGGTCGCCGCTGCCCACCAGCAGCTTGCGCGTGGCGGACTGCTCGCTGTGTTGCTTTTCCTGCTCGGCGGCGAGCAGCTTGGAGGCCAGCACCGACATGGCGCGGGCGCGGTTCTTGTGCTGCGAGCGCTCGTCCTGGCATTCCACCACGATGCCCGAGGGCAGGTGGGTGATGCGGATGGCCGACTCGGTACGGTTGACGTGCTGGCCGCCGGCGCCGGAGGCGCGGTAGGTGTCCACCTTGAGATCGGCCGGGTTGATCTCCTGCGCTTCGACCTCGTCCACTTCGGGCATCACCGCCACAGTGCAGGCGGAGGTGTGGATGCGGCCCTGGGATTCGGTTTCCGGCACGCGCTGCACGCGGTGGCCGCCGGATTCGAACTTGAGGCGCGAGTAGGCGCCCTGGCCGATGACGCGGGCGATGATCTCCTTGTAGCCGCCGTGTTCGCCCAGGCTCTCGGAGACGATCTCCACCTGCCAGCGGCGCAGTTCGGCGTAACGGCTGTACATGCGGAACAGGTCACCGGCGAAGATCGCCGCCTCGTCGCCGCCGGTGCCGGCGCGCACTTCCAGGAAGATGTTCTTGGCGTCGTTGGGGTCCTTGGGCAGCAGCAGCTTGTTCAGCTCCAGCTCCAGGGCGTCGCGCCGCTCGCGCGCGGCCTCCAGCTCCATCTGCCCCAGTTCGCGCAGTTCGGTATCGCTGCCGCGCATCATCTCGTCGGCGGTGTCGATGTCGGCCAGGGTGGACTGATAGCTCTGGTAGCACTCCACCACCGGCGTGAGCTGGGCGTATTCCTGCGACAGGGCGCGGAAGCGCTCCTGGTTGGTGATGGTGTCCGGATCGGCGAGCAGGGCATTGAGCTCCTGCAGCCGCTCGGAGAGGTTCTCCAGCTTGCTGAGGATGGAAGGTTTCACGCTATAGACCGTTGTTGCGAGGACTGGGGCCGGTGAGGAGTTAGCGGGTCATCCGGCCGCGGATGAAAAGGTGCCGTGGTGCCGGCGGCTAAGGTTCGCCCTTGAGGTTGAACAGTTCGCGCGCCGCCTGCAGCAGTTCGTTGCGCCCTTCGAAGCCGGCGCGGTTGAGCTGCGCGGTGGGTTCGTGGATCAGCTTGTTGGTGAGCAGGCGCGCCATTTCGCGCATGACATCATCGGGATTCTTGCCGGCGGCCAGGTGGCGCATGCAGTGTTCCAGCACCTGATCGCGGATTTCCTCGGCGGTGCAGCGGAAGGCGCGGATGGTGTCCACCGCCTCCAGCGATTGCAGCCAGCCCATGAAGTGGGTGACCTGGGTATCGATGATGTCTTCCGCCTGCAGGGCCGCCTGCTGCCGCGATTGCAGGTTTTCCTGGATGATCTCGGAGAGGTCGTCCACGGTGTAGAGGTAGATGTCGTCGAGGCCGGCTACTTCCGGTTCGATGTCGCGCGGCACGGCGATGTCCACCAGCAGCATGGGGCGGTGCTTGCGCGCCTTGAGTGCGCTTTCCACCATGCCCTTGCCCAGGATCGGCAGCGGGCTGGCGGTGGAGGAGATGACGATGTCGGCCTCGGCCAGGTGGGCCGGGATCTCCGGCAGGGCGATGGCGTAGCCGCCGAATTCCTGCGCCAGGGCGTGGGCGCGGTCCACCGTGCGGTTGGCGATGATGACGCGGCCGATGCCCTGTTCGTGCAGGTGGCGGGCCACCAGCTCGATGGTTTCGCCGGCGCCGATGAGCAGGGCGGTGTGCTTTTCCAGATTGGAGAAAATCTGCTTGGCCAGGCTCACCGCGGCGAAGGCGACGGATACCGGGCTGGCGCCGATGGCGGTGTCGGTGCGTACCTGCTTGGCCACGGAGAAGGTGTGCTGGAACAGCTTGTTGAGCAGCTGGCCGATGGTGCCCGCCTGCTGGGCGGTGCCGTAGGCCTGCTTGATCTGGCCGAGGATCTGCGGTTCGCCCAAGACCAGGGAGTCGAGGCCGCTGGCGACGCGCAGGATGTGGCGCACTGCCTGGCTGTCGGGGTGGGCGTAGAGATAGGGGTCGACTTCCTGGGCGCTGAGGCGGTGGAAGTCGCGGAACCATTCCACCACCGGCACGTTCTCTTCACCGTCGATGCCGCAGTAGACCTCGGTGCGGTTGCAGGTGGAGAGGATGACGGCTTCCCGCACCGGCCCGCTGGCGGTGAGCTGTTGCAGCGCCAGCGGCACTTTCTCCGGCGCGAACGCCACCCGCTCCCGAATCTCCACAGGCGCGGTGCGGTGGTTCAGGCCGAGGGCAAGCAATGTCATATGTCGTTTGCAGGGCATGGGCAGGGTTTGCAATTCTGCGGGACAGACCCCGCCAATATCAAGTATAGGGTGAGCCCTGCGGGGAAAAGCACCGGCAACTCGGGTATAGTTGACCTGGTTCGTGGACTGGAGTGGTGGTTGATGAAGCGTACTTTGTTGCTGCTGGCAGGGATAGGGCTGTTGTCGGGCTGCACGGCCGTGGCGCCGCGCGGCGAGGAGCCGATATCCCTGGAGCCGGAGATGGAATTGGGCGGGACGCCCGTCGATACCACCGCGCCGGAAGCGGCGCCGCCGGCCGAACTGAGCGCCGGACTCCTGTATCAGTTGCTGGTGGGCGAGGTTTCCGCCCAACGGGGCGAACTGGAGATGTCGGCCCACGCCTACCAGCAGGCGGCGGCGTCCACCCGCGACCCGCGCCTGGCGCGCCGCGCCACCCAGATCGCCGTCTATGCCCAGGATTACACCACCGGCCTCAAGGCCGCCCGGCTGTGGGTCGAGCTGTCGCCCGACAGCATCGAGGCGCAGCAGTCCCTGGCCGCCCTGCTGGTACGGCAGGGGCGCGCCGACGAGGCGCTGGCCCATCTGGAGAAGCTGCTGGGTCTTTCCCGCGACGGCACCGCCCAGGGTTTCATGCTGGTGACCAACATCCTGGCGCGCGAGCAGGACAAGCGCCGCGCCCTGCAGGTGATGGCGGAGCTGGTGACGCCGCGCGGCGACGACGTCAACGCCGTGTTCGCCTACGCCAACCTCGCCTATCTGGTGGAGGAATACCCGCTGGCCCTGCAGCAGAGCGACCGCCTGCTGACCTTGCAGCCGGGGCTGCCGCGGGCCCTGGTGCTCAAGGCCAACGTATTGCGCAAGATGGGCCGGGACGACGACGCCCTGGCCGCCTACCGCACCGCGCTGGACGCCCAGCCCAAGGACCATTCGCTGCGCCTGGGCTATGCCCGCATGCTGGTGGACATGGAGCGCCTGCCCGCGGCGCGCGAACAGTTCCGCGTGCTGGGCAAGCAGCTGCCGGACAACGCTGACGTGGCCTACGCCGAAGGGCTGCTGGCCATGCAGGCCGGCGATCTGGAGCAGGCCGAAAAACACTTCAAGCGCCTGCTCAAGCTGGGCCAGCGCGGCGACGAGGCCGCCTATGCCCTGGGCCAGATCGCCGAAACGCGCAACCGTCCCGCCGATGCCCTGCAGTGGTACGGCCAGGTGACCGACGGCAACAATTACCTCGACGCCATGGTGCGCTCCGCGGTGCTCATCGGCCGCTTGCAGGGCTTGCCTGCGGCACGCGAGTACCTGCACAACATCGAGTTGCAGACCTCGCAGCAGGAGCTGCGCCTGCGCATGGTGGAGGCGGAATTGCTGCGCGACGCCGGGCAGCGGGAGGAGGCGCAGCAGGTGTACGACGACGCCCTGTTGCAGTTCCCCGACAACATCGAAGTGCTCTACGCCCGCGCCATGAACGCCGAGGGCATGGGACGGCTGGATCTGCTGGAGCGCGACCTAGGCGCCATCCTCAAGCAGGATCCGGACAACGTGCAGGCCCTCAATGCCCTGGGCTACACCCTGGCCGATCGCACCGATCGCTACCAGGAGGCCTACGACCTGGTGCGCCGCGCCTACGAACAGCGCCCCGACGACCCGGCCATCATCGACAGCATGGGCTGGGCGGCCTTCCGCCTGGGACGGCTGGCGGAAGCGGAAAAATACCTGCGCCAGGCCCTGAGCATGCATTTCGACGCCGAAATCGCCGCCCACCTGGGCGAGGTGCTGTGGGTGGCCGGGCGCAGGGACGAGGCGCGCCAGGTCTGGCAGGACGCCCTCAAGCGCAGTCCCGATCACAGCTTGCTGAAACAGGTGATCGAGCGCTTCAAGCCGTGATGTCGCGGATAGTCCCCCTTTTGTTTCTGCTGCTGGCGGGGTGTGCCGCCACGCCGGTGGCGCCCCCCGTCGCCGACCCGCAGCAGGCCTGGGTCGACCACCAGCGCCGGCTGGCCGGCGTGGCCGCCTGGCAGCTGGGCGGACGCATCGCCATCCGTACCGAGGACGAAGGCTGGCAGGCCGGCATCGACTGGCAGCAGCAGGAACAGGCCTATCTCATCCAGCTCACCGGCCCTCTCGGCCAGGGCAGCCTGCGCCTGGAGGGCGACGGCCGGCTGGTCACCCTGAGCAGCGGCGACGATACCCTGGTGGACGAGGATGCCGAGACCCTGCTTTACCGGCAGATGGGCTGGCGCGTCCCGGTGGCCGCCCTGCGTTACTGGGCCCTGGGCCTGCCCGCGCCGGGTGCCGCCGAACAGGAGCTCAATCCCCAGGGGATGCTGGCCCGGCTGCACCAGGCGGGCTGGAACATCGAATTTCGCGATTACACCCGCCGCGGCGAGCTGACCCTGCCCGGCCGCCTGTTCATCAGCAACCACAGCGCCCAGGTGCGCCTGGTGGTGGACCGTTGGGAACCGCTTTAACCAGGGCGGAAGGCAGAAACCAAAGGTAGAAGCGGAAGTGAGCCTCGTCCCCCCAACTCGAAACTCGCAACTCGAAACCGGCGCCGGCGCGCCGTGGCCCGCTCCGGCCAAGCTCAACCTGTTCCTGCACATTACCGGGCGCCGGGACGACGGCTTCCACCTGTTGCAGACGGTGTTCCAGTTTCTGGATTACGGCGATGAGTTGTACTTCACCCTGCGTGAGGACGGCGCGGTGCGGCGCGTCAGCGACCTGCCCGGCGTGGCGGCGGAGTCCGACCTGGTGGTGCGCGCCGCACGCCTGTTGCAGGCGGAAACCGGCTGTGCCCTCGGCGTCGACATCCGGGTGGAGAAGCGCCTGCCCATGGGCGGCGGCCTGGGCGGGGGCAGCTCCGACGCCGCGACCACCCTGGTGGCACTCAACGCCCTGTGGCGGCTCGGCCTGTCGGAAGATCGGCTGGCGGCGCTGGGCCTGGGCCTGGGGGCGGATGTGCCGGTATTCGTGCGCGGCCGCGCCGCCTGGGCGGAGGGGGTGGGGGAACGGCTGGAGCCGGTGGACCTGCCCGAGCCCTGGTATCTGGTTTTGGTGCCCCCGGTCGGCGTGGCCACCGCCGCGGTATTCGGGGCCCCAGAATTGACACGGGATTGCCCGGCCATCACAATACGCGACTTTCTTGCGGGTATGGGTGAAAACGTCTGCGAACCGGTGGTGCGGCGGCGTTTTCCCGCGGTGGCCGAAGCGCTGGACTGGCTGGCCGGATACGCACCTTCCCGCATGACCGGCACCGGCTGCTGCGTGTTCGCGGCCTTCGCCGGCGAAAGCGAGGCGCGCGGCGTGTTGGCGCAACTGCCCGCGGGCTGGAGCGGTTTCGTGGCCCAGGGCCGCAACCGCTCGCCGCTGCTGGAGCGTCTGGAACGCGGCTGAAAGGCGGGCCGCATTGGCGTGAGTGAGAATGTTGAATTGTGAATTTCGACGGCGGCTGCCGGTGGAATTCACAATTCAGCATTTTTTGTTTTTTGGGGCGTCGCCAAGCGGTAAGGCAACGGGTTTTGATCCCGTCATACCCAGGTTCGACAAATTCGCCGGGAGCGAATTTGGACGCCGCGAACAGCGGCGGCCCCGAAGGGGCGAGGCCCATGGACGGGCCTCGCAATCCTGGCGCCCCCTCCTTAGTGTTTGGCTATGGGGGATGCGAGACGCAGTGTTCGCGCAGCTTAACTGCAGCGAAACTTAATGAAACAAGTTTTTGGGGCGTCGCCAAGCGGTAAGGCAACGGGTTTTGATCCCGTCATACCCAGGTTCGAATCCTGGCGCCCCAGCCACCTAACTCAGGCCGCCGCAGGCGGTCTGGAACATGTTGCTGGGGCGCCAGGATTTGAACCGTGAGGTTCGACCGGTTCGCGGCGGCGAACCGGAACAGCGGAGCGTAGCGACGCTGGCCCGCAGGGCGAGGGGCGGTAGCCCCGAGTAATCCTGGCGCCCCAGCCATCTGACTTCGCCGCGTATTTGAGAGCAGAGGATCCATGGTCTCCGAAATGATGGTCTTTGCGGGTAACGCCAACCCGCAGCTCGCACAGGACATTGCCGCCTATCTGGGACTGCGGCTGGGCAAGGCCGTGGTCGGCCAGTTCAGCGACGGCGAGATCATGGTGGAAATCCTGGAGAACGTGCGCGGCAAGAACGTGTTCGTGGTCCAGCCCACCTGCGCGCCGACCAACGATCATCTGATGGAGCTGATGGTGATGGTGGATGCGCTGCGCCGCGCCTCCGCCGGACGCATCACCGCGGTGATGCCGTATTTCGGCTATGCCCGCCAGGATCGCCGTCCGCGCTCGGCGCGCGTGCCCATCACCGCCAAGGTGGTGGCCAACATGCTCACCGGCGTCGGCGTGAACCGCATGCTCACGGTGGACCTGCATGCCGATCAGATCCAGGGATTCTTCGATATCCCGGTGGACAACGTGTACGCCTCGCCGATCCTGCTGGGCGACGTGTGGCGCAGCAAGAACAACCACAAGGAAGACATCGTGGTGGTGTCGCCGGACGTGGGCGGCGTGGTGCGCGCCCGCGCCCTGGCCAAGCGGCTGGACGATGCGGACCTGGCGATTATCGACAAGCGCCGGCCGCGCGCCAACGAGTCGCAGGTGATGCACATCATCGGCGAAGTGGAAGGGCGCACCTGCATCCTGGTGGATGACTTGGTGGATACCGCCGGCACCCTGTGCAAGGCCGCCAAGGCCCTGAAGGAACACGGCGCCGCCAAGGTGAAGGCCTATTCGACCCACGCCGTGCTGTCGGGACCGGCGGTGCAGAACCTGGAAAATTCCGAGCTGGACGAACTGGTGGTGACCGACACCATCCCGCTGCGCCCCGAGGCGCGCGCCTGCGGCCGGATCCGCGTGCTGTCCATTGCCGAGATGCTGGCCGAGACCATGCGCCGCATCAACAACGAAGAGTCGGTCAGCTCGCTGTATATGGACTAGCGCCATAGGCGCTAGTCCCAGGTACGAGGCAAAAGGTACGAGGGACGAAATGCAGTGTTTTCGTCCCTCGTATCTTGAATCTCGTACCTTGTTAGCCTCCCCTGGTCGCGGGGGAGGTGGTTTGGTTCACCCACAAGGGTGGGCCGTTGCATCACCAACCTGGAGTAACTGTAATGAAGAACGATTTTGTAATGGAAGCCAGCCTGCGCAACGATCTGGGGAAAGGTGCGAGCCGCCGCCTGCGTCGCGAAGGCAAGGTTCCTGCCGTACTGTATGGCGGTCACAAGGACGCCACCTCCCTGACCATGAGCCACAACGAGCTGTTCCACCACCTGGAAAACGAGGCCTTCTACTCGCACATCCTCACCATCAAGATTGATGGCAAGGACGAGCAGGCGGTGCTGAAGGACCTGCAGCGTCACCCCTACAAGCCGGTGATCATGCACGTCGATTTCCAGCGCGTCAGCGCCAGCGAGAAGATCCGCATGCATGTGCCCCTGCACTTCGTCGGCGGCGACGTGGCCCCGGGCGTGAAGGTCGGCGGCGGCATCGTCACCCACAACATGAACGAAGTGGAAGTGAGCTGCCTGCCCAAGAACCTGCCGGAGTTCCTCGAGGTGGATCTGTCCAATTGCGAGCTGAACCACTCCATCCACATGTCCGAGCTGAAGCTGCCTGCTGGCGTCGAGCTGGTAGAACTGGCCCACGGTCACGACCTGCCGGTCGGCGGCGTGCATGCCACCCGTGCCACCGTGTCCGAGGAAGGCGGTGCTGCGGCAGCGGAGGGTGAAGGCGCCTAATCGCCTTCGCGCAACGCACTACCAAAGCCGGCGTCTGTGTCCGCGCCTGTTCAACTCATCGTTGGTCTCGGCAATCCCGGGGCCGAGTACGAACAGACGCGGCACAACGCCGGCTTCTGGTTTGTGGATGCCGTGGCGCGCAACGCCGGCGGCAGCCTCAAGAACGAATCGAAGTTTCACGGCGAGGCGTGCAAGGTGCGCCTCGACGGTCACGAGGTCTGGCTGCTCAAGCCGATGACCTTCATGAATCGCAGCGGCCAGGCCGTGGCGGCCCTGGCGCGCTTCTACAAGATTCCCCTGGAAAACATACTCGTCGCCCACGACGAACTGGACGTACCGCCGGGCCAGCTGCGCCTCAAGCAGGGCGGCGGCCACGCCGGACACAACGGCCTGCGCGATATCGGCAGCCTGATGGGCGGCAACAATTTTCTGCGCCTGCGCATCGGCATCGGCCATCCCGGGCACGCCAGCCAGGTTACCGGCTTCGTGCTGGGCAAGCCGCCGCAGAGCGAGCGTACGCTGATCGAAGATGCCGTCGCCGAAGCCGTGGCGACCCTGCCGCTGATCATGCAGGGCGAAATGGCGCGGGCGATGAATAGATTGCATGCAATAAAAGCTTAACCACGGGGAACACGGGGGGCACAGGGAGGTGTCATGCTCAAGGAATGCGATGATCAGCTCGTCGATGCGATATTGTCGGCGGCGACGCGGGTCCTTGCAGAGTTGGGGCCGGGATTGCTGGAGTCCGTCTACGAAAGGGCTTTGGCGTACGAATTGAGTGACCGAGGTATTGATATCCAGTGCCAGGTTCCCATTGCCGCGCAATACCGTGGCCAGGAACTTGGCATTGGCTTTCGCGCCGACACGATTGTCGAACAATGCCTGCTGCTGGAACTGAAATGCATCGAGTGTTTTAATGAAGTACACATTGCACAGATGATTACTTATCTGCGCTTACTGGGTTTCAAACAGGGCTATCTACTCAACTTCAATACACGGTTGCTCAAACACGGTATCAAGCGGGTTTCCATTTAGTTATCCCCGTGCCCCCCGTGTTCCCCGTGGTTAGGATTTCAGGATTATGGGATTCAAATGCGGTATCGTCGGTCTGCCCAACGTCGGCAAGTCCACCCTGTTCAACGCTCTGACCAAGGCGGGCATTGAGGCGGCCAATTACCCGTTCTGCACCATCGAACCCAACGTGGGCGTGGTGCCGATGCCGGACCCACGGCTTGATGCGCTGGCGGAGATCGTCAAGCCGCAGCGTATCCTGCCCACCACCATGGAATTCGTCGACATCGCCGGTCTGGTGGCGGGTGCCTCCAAGGGTGAGGGCCTCGGCAACAAGTTCCTGGCCAACATCCGCGAGACCGACGCCATTGCCCATGTAGTGCGCTGCTTCGAGGACGGCAACGTGGTGCACGTCGCCGGCAAGGTCAGCCCGCTGGACGACATCGAGGTGATCAACACCGAGCTGGCCCTGGCCGACATGGACTCGGTGGACAAGGCGGTGCTGCGCGTGGCCAAGGTGGCCAAGAGCGGCGACAAGGACGCCAAGGCCAAGCTGGCGGTGCTGGAGCGCGTGAAGGCGCAGCTCGACGCCGGCAAGCTGGTGCATGCCATGGGCCTGTCGGAAGACGAACAGAAGCTGGTTTACGATCTGCACCTGCTCACCATCAAGCCCACCATGTATATCGCCAACGTGGCCGAGGACGGCTTCGACAACAATCCCTACCTCGACGCCGTGCGGAAGCTGGCGGCGGAAGAGGGCGCGGTGGTGGTCGCGGTGTGCGCCGCCATCGAGTCGGAACTGGTTGAGCTGGAGGATGAAGAGAAGCAGGTGTTCCTGGACGAGATGGGACTGGAGGAGCCGGGCCTGAACCGCGTCATCCGCGCCGGCTACAAGCTGCTCGGCCTGCAGACCTATTTCACCGCCGGCGTGAAGGAAGTGCGCGCCTGGACCATCCCCGTCGGCGCCACCGCGCCGCAGGCCGCCGGCGTCATCCACACCGACTTCGAGCGCGGTTTCATCCGTGCCGAGGTGACGGCCTACGAGGACTTCATCAAGTACGGCGGTGAGCAGGGTGCCAAGGAAGCCGGCAAGCTGCGTCTGGAAGGCAAGGACTACATCGTGCAGGACGGCGACGTCATGCACTTCCGTTTCAACGTCTAGCCCGCCGCCACCCGCCAGGTATTGCGGCCGGCCCGCTTGGCCTCGTACATGGCAGTGTCCGCCGCCTGGATCAGTGCGTCGGCGCTGTCGCCGTGCTGGGGATAGCGCGCAATGCCGATGCTGGCACCCAGCGTGAGGGTGCGGCCTTCCAGTTGCAGCGGGCGGCTCAGCTCATCGATGCAGCGCCGGGCCACGTCGGTCGCCGCTGACTCCTGGTAAGGCTCGTCGAGAATCCAGACGAATTCGTCGCCGCCGTGACGTGCCACCGTGTCGGCCTGGCGCGCCAGCCGGCGCAGGCGGTCCGCCATTGCCCGCAGCACCGCATCACCTTCCACATGTCCCAGCTCATCGTTGACGGCCTTGAAGCCGTCGAGATCGATGAACAGCAGCGCGAAGCTGCGCTGATAGCGTTGCGATTGTTCCACCTTGGTCTTCAACCGGTCATAGAGCAGGGTGCGGTTGGGCAGGGCGGTGAGCGGATCGTACATGGCCTGTTGCCGCAGGGACTCCCGCGATTGCCGCAATGCCTCGTCGGTGGCCTGGCGGAAGTATTCGTACACGGCGCAAAACAGGGAAAAGAAGACATAGGCTGCGGTCAGCAGCGAGAGTTGCAAGGTACTGGGGGCGATGAACGCCGCGCCGTTGGCCCGCAGCAGTATCATGCCCAGCAGCAGCACGACAAAGAACGCATTCCAGGCCAGCCCGCCGCGCAGCCCGGCGACGAAGAAAGTGACCAGGGGATAGAGGCCCAGCCAATAGGGTCCGCTGCCCTCGATGCCGCCGTCGGCCACCAGGATGACGAACAGAGGCAGCAGGGTTGCCAGGGTGAGGACGTTGGCGCGTTCGATGCGCTCCTGCCGGCGTACGGCGTAGAGGTTGTGCAGGGAGGCGAGGATGACCAGCCCCAGCGCCCCGGCGATGGCCTCGTGGCCGAGGAAGAGATTGACCGGCAGCAACAGCAGCGCCGCCGCCAACCCCACCAGGCTGGTCGCGTTGTGGAAGAAGATCAGGCGATAGCTTCGGGTGGCCCGGTCCTGTTCCCCTCCGCCGGCGAGAAATAGCTGAATTTTCCGTAACATCGCGCTGCCTTTGGGTTTCTTCAGGCCAGTTTATAGGGTTGACAGGAGGGGGGGAAGATTGGAGAATGCCGCCTCTTCGCGCCAAGGCTACGTAGCTCAGCTGGTTAGAGCACAGCACTCATAATGCTGGGGTCCTCAGTTCGATTCTGAGCGTAGCCACCATCTCACCTTCCGCAAGGAACGAAAGGGGCCACAATCGCTTGTGGCCCTTTTTCATTTTGTACCCATGTCCCCGTCGCGGCGTTTCTGCGCTAGAGAAAATCCCGGATGCGCGCCGCCATGTCCCTGGCCAGGATGCCGTGGGCGAACTTGACCAGCAGGCGGCCCTCGGGCGACATCAGGAACACGCCGGACGAGTGATCCATTTGATACTGATCGGGCGGCATGCCGGGGACGGCCACCTTTTCGTAGCGGACACGGAAATTCGCCGCGGTGCGGGCGATGAGTTCCGATGTGCCGGTGAGTCCCACCAGGCTGGGATGAAAGTAGGCGACGTACTCGCGCAACACCTGCGGCGTGTCGCGCTCCGGGTCCACGGTGATGAACAGCGGCTGGATGCGTGCGGCGTCGTCGCCCAGCAGCTTCAGGGCCTGGGTGAACACCATCAGTGCCGCGGGGCAGACATCGGGGCAGTGGGTGTAGCCGAAATAGATGAGCTGGAAGCGATCGCCGAAGTCGCGGTCGGTGACCATTTCGCCGAGATGGTTCATCAGCATGAAGCGGCCGTTGATCGGCGGCAGTTCGTCCTGCGCATGCAGCGCCGCCGGCGCCAGCGACAGCAGGGCGAGCACGCACAACGAGCGGATTAGCGGATGCAGCATGGCGCCGATTCCTCCTCTGTTACGGTTTGTCCTGCGCGAAGACGCGGTACAGGGTGCTGATGGCGCCGTCGACCTCGGCGGTGTAGGGGGCGCTCTGCGGGCAGGGGAGGTTTTTCTGCACCATCTCCATAAAGGATTTCCGCGTCGATTCCTCGTACAGCTCACCCAGCTGGCTCACCTTGGGCACCGCCTCCACCAGCGCGTGCTTCAGGCGGCGCATGTCGGCGTTGTAGCCGCATTGCAGGGCGACGCCGTTCAGTTCCCCGAGGCGGATCACTGCCTCGTGCTGGGTCGGCGTGAAGGCCTCGGCCCTTAGGGTCGCAAGGAGGCAGAACAGGGCGAGGGCGGCGACGGGACGGCTGTTGCGTACGGTCATGAGGTTGGCGTTTCCATTGACGGGCGTGTGCGTTGACTTTAGCGTGAATGGCAGCGACGCGGCCACCAGTAACCCTGCCGCTGCTACGATTAGTATGGATTATCGTGTCAAACCCCGTGCGGAGCCCGCCATGATCAATGTCAAACGCCTGCTGCTGGACGTACTCAAGCCGCACAATCCCAACGCCCTGGAGTTTGCCCGGGCCATCGCCGAGACCGGGCCGGACTACCGCGTGCAGGTGAAGGTGCTGGAGGTGGACGAGAAGACCGAGACCCTGCAGGTGGAGGTCATGGGCGGCGCCATCGATTTCGAGCGCCTGCATGAGGCCATCGGCCAGTGCGGCGGTTCCCTGCACAGTATCGACGAGGTCGAGGTGGCGGGCGGCGAGTGAGGAGGCGCACGGTATGAACGTCCTGGGGCAGGCGCGCCAGTGGCTCGCGCTCACCCGTTCGCACGGCATCGCGCGCCGCTATTTCGTGGTCAACGGTTTCGACGGCGGGCTCACCATGCTCGGCCTGATCACCGGCTTCCTGGTCAGCGGCGCCAGTGATCTTCGGGTGGTGCTCAATGCCTGCCTGGGCGCGGCCATCGCCCTGGCCGTGAGCGGCGTCAGCAGCGCCTACGTGAGTGAAGCGGCGGAGCGGCGCAAGGCCCTGAGCGAACTGGAGGAGGCGATGGCCAAGGATCTCGGTGCCAGCGCCCACGGCCGGGCGGCGCGCTGGGTGCCGCTGCTCATCGCCCTGATCAACGGCGCTGCGCCCCTGCTGATCTCCCTTTTCATCCTTTCGCCGCTGTGGCTGGCACAGGCCGGTGTGGCGCTGCCGTTGCCGCCGCTGCACATGGCGCTGGGCTGTGCCTTCTTCGCCATCTTTTTGCTCGGCGTGTTCCTCGGCCAGGTGTCCGGGCGGCACTGGCTGCACAGCGGATTGCAGACCCTGCTCATCGCCCTGCTCACCGTCGGGCTGGTGCTGTTGCTGGAATGAAAGACGCCCGCCCCGCCGCCGCCGACACCGCCCCCGACTGGCATACGCTGCCGGCGGCGGAGGTGCTGGCGCGGCTCGGCACCGACGCGACGCGGGGCCTGGCGGCGGCCGAGGTGGAGGTTCGGCTGGCGCAGCACGGCCCCAACGCCCTGGTTGAGGGCCGCCGCCGTTCCCCGGCGGCCATGTTCCTGGGGCAGTTCACCGACTTCATGATCCTGGTCCTCCTTGCCGCCGCACTGGTTTCCGGTGTGGTGGGTGAGCCGCAGGACACCATCGCCATCCTGGTCATCGTCCTGCTCAACGCCGTCATCGGCACGGTGCAGGAGTACCGTGCCGAGCGGGCGGTGGCGGCGCTGCGGGCCATGGCCGCGCCCGAGGCGCAGGTGCTGCGCGACGGCAGCATCGGTACCGCGGCGGCGGCGGCCCTGGTGCCTGGGGATGTGGTGCTGCTGGAGGCCGGCAATATCGTGGCGGCGGACCTGCGCCTGCTGGAGGCGGCGGAACTGCAAGTGGACGAGTCGGCGCTCACCGGCGAGTCCCACGGTGTGGACAAGGACAGTGCCGCGCTGGCGGAACGGGAGCTGCCCCTGGGGGACAGGCGCAACCTGGCCTTTCGCGGCAGCACGGTGAGCCGCGGCCGCGGCCGCGGCGTGGTGGTGGCCACCGGCATGAACACGGAGATCGGCCACATCGCCCGGCTGCTGCACGGCGAGGAGGGCGTGCGCACCCCCCTGCAGCAGCGCCTGAGCCGCTTCGGCCGCTACCTGGCCTTGGCGGTGCTGGCCATCTGCGCGGTGGTGTTCGTCAGCGGCCTGTTGCAGGGGCAGCCGGTGCTGCTGATGTTCCTCACCGCGGTGAGCCTGGCGGTGGCGGCGATCCCCGAGGCGCTGCCGGCGGTGGTCACCGTCTCGCTGGCCTTCGGTGCACGCACGCTGTCGCGCCACAATGCCCTGGTGCGGCGCCTGCCGGCGGTGGAGACCCTGGGCTCGGTCACCTACATCTGCTCCGACAAGACCGGCACCCTGACCGAAAACCGCATGACTGCCGAACGCTTTCTGTGCGGCGGCGAGGAAGCGACGACGTTGCGGCAGGCGGCGGACGGACCGTGGCGGGAGCTGGGCCGCGCCCTGGCCCTGAACAACGACGTGATGCAGCAGAACGGCGCTGCGGCGGGCGAGCCCACCGAACTGGCGCTGTGCCAGGCGGCCGCCGCGGCAGGATACGACAAGGCGGCGCTGGAGCAGGCCATGCCGCGCCGCGCCGAACTGCCCTTCGACAGCGGGCGCAAGATGATGACCACCCTGCACAGTGTCGATGGCGCCGTGGTGGCCTACGTCAAGGGGGCGCCGGAGCGGGTGCTGGAGCGGTGCACGGCCACGGCGAAGGAGGACTGTGCGGCGATGCTGGCGGCGGCGGAGGCCCTGGCGGATGAGGGCTACCGCGTGCTGGCCCTGGCGCGGCGCGAATTTCCCGTCCTGCCCGAGCCGGTGACTGTGGAGGGCGTGGAGCGTGAGCTTGCCCTGCTCGGCCTGGTGGCCCTCATCGACCCGCCGCGCGCCGAGGTGCCGCAGGCGGTGGCCGACTGCCTCTCCGCCGGCATCACCCCGGTGATGATCACCGGCGACCATCCGGGTACGGCACGGGCCATCGCCCGCCGCCTCGGCATCATCGGCGACGGCGCGCGGGTGCTCACCGGGCAGGAACTGGCGCAACTGGCCGACGCGGAGTTTGCGCAGCTGGCCGCGTCGATACGGGTCTACGCCCGGGTCAGCCCGGAGCAGAAGATACGCATCGTCAAGGCCTTGCAGGAGCGCGGCGAATTCGTCGCCATGACCGGCGACGGCGTCAACGACGCCCCGGCGCTGAAGCGCGCCGACATCGGCGTGGCGATGGGGCGGAAGGGGACCGACGTGGCGCGCGAGGCGGCGGCGATGGTGCTGCTGGACGACAACTTCGCCACCATCGTCAGGGCGGTGCGCGAGGGGCGGCGCATCTTCGACAACATCCGCAAGTTCATCAAGGACACCATGAGCTCCAACTCGGGGGAGATCTGGACCCTGTTCCTCGCCCCCTTCCTCGGCCTGCCGGTGCCCCTGCTGCCGATACACATCCTGTGGATCAACCTGGTCACCGACGGCCTGCCCGGCCTGGCCTTCACCGCCGAGCCGGTGGAGCGCGGCGTCATGCGCCGGCCGCCGCGCCCGCCGCGGGAGAGCATCTTCGCCCACGGCATGTGGCAGCACATCGTCTGGGTGGGGTTGTTCGTCGGCGGCATCTCCATCGCTTCGCAGGCCTGGGCGCTCGCGCGCGGCGTGGAGTACTGGCAGACCGTGGTGTTCACCGTGCTCACCGTGTCGCAGCTGTTCCATTCGCTGGCGGTGCGCAGCGAGCGCGAGTCGCTGTTCGCCATCGGCGTCATGAGCAATCCCTACATGCTGGGCGCGGTGCTGCTCACCGTGGCCTTGCAGCTGATGGTGATCTACCTGCCGGCGCTCAATCCCATCTTCCATACCCGGCCGTTGCCGCTGTACGACCTGGGCGTGTGCCTGGCGCTGTCGTCGCTGACCCTGGTGGCGGTGGAATTCGAAAAGTGGCTGGTGCGGCGCGGTTTGATCTACCAGTCCTGACCCATCTAGCTTGAAAATATGACGTTAACGTAATATATAGATATTGCCGTGTCGGCTGGATAACCCGAGGAGCAATATCATGAATGTTAGCGATATCCTGATTCACATTGACGATTCCCTCGACGAATCGCAACGGAAAGCGGTGGAAGAAGCCGTTCGCCAAGTTGATGGCGTGGTGGCTCCGCGGTTCAATCCCGGTAAGGAGCACCTGCTGTTGGTTGCCTACAATCCCGACGAAACCTCGATGGTTGTGTTGCTGAATAAGGTGCAGTCATTCGGCTACAGAGCGCAGTTGGTCGGGGCCTGAATGATGGACGACGCCGGCCTCAAGAAGATTGGTGAAGTAGCCGAGCTATTGGGAACCACGCCGCGTGCATTGCGTTTTTATGAGGAGGAGGGGCTGGTCGCTGCGCGCCGCACCTCCGGGGGGACCCGCCTCTATTCCTCTGAAGACATCGCCCGATTCCGGGCGATCCTGCGTCTGGCCCACTCAGGCATGGCGCTCAGCGTCATCAAGGAGTTGGCCACGGCGCGGGCAAGATATGCCACGGGGGCGGAGGCCAGTCACAGCATACACTCGGTGCTGGATATTCTGATCTCCAAGGTCCAGGAGCAGAAGGCAATGCTGGTGCAGCTGGAGCAGGAACTGGCCATTGCCGCAGGGACGGTGGAAAGCTGTTTCCATTGTCCCAATCCCCCAACTCGCGCGGGGTGCCCCAGCTGCCTGGTCAATCGGCGTCTGGCAACTTCCGAAATCCTGAACCTGATTTGGGAGCAGGGCTTCGAGTAATCGAGGTTGCACCGGTGTGCAAGGTTACAAATGCTGATCGAGCCCGCGCGCCTTCAGGCCCCAGGCCAGGATGGAGAACAGCTTGCGGTTGGTGTTGCGCAGGCGGCCGACCAGGGCGGTGATCAGATCGCGCAGTACGGCGTAGCCCTGTTCGGGGTGGCGGTCGAGAAAGGCCAGCAGACGCTCGCCGTTGAAGGCGACGAGGGCGCAGTCGCTCACCGCCATCACCGAGGCCGAGCGTTCCTGGCGATCGAACAGCGCCAGTTCGCCGAACACCTCGCCGGCCTCCAGGTCGCATACGCCGGGATGGATGTGGCGGCCTTCCTCCAGCTCCAGATCGGCAATGATGCGCACCGAACCGTTCTCGATGAGAAACAGGGTGTCGGCCGGATCGCCCTCGCGGAACACGAATTCGTTGGCGCAGAACTCCACGCGGCACCAGTCCGCTTCCTCACGAAACTCCGGATGTTGCAGCAGGCTATGCAGGGGATGTTGCATCGGAGGCCGTCCACGCTGGTGGGGGATCCGATTATTAGCCCAAAGCCTGGGGGTTTTCCAGCCTCAGGACGAACAGCTGATGGCCAGGCGGCGGCCCCACTCCGGCGGCGGCGCGGCATAGGCCGCCAGGTCGGGGTGTTCGTCGTAAGGCGCCTGCAACAGGCGCAGCAGGCGGCCGATTTCGTCGTAGTCGCCCTGTTCCGCCCGGCTGATGGCCTGCTGCGCCAGGTAGTTGCGCAGGATGTAGCGGGGATTGACCCGGTCCATCGCTTCCCGCCGTGCCGCATCGTCGCTCTGTTCCGCGCGCAGGCGGGCGGTGTAGGCGTCGGTCCAGCGGTCGAAGGCGTCCCGTTGCAGGAACAGGTCGCGCAGCGCCGTGTTGGCCGCGCCCGCTGCGCTGTCGCAGCGGCCCAGGGCGCGGAAGAAGCCGGTGTAGTCGACGCGGTCGGCGGCCAGTAGCGCCAGCAGTTCCCCCATCAGCGCCGCGTCGCCGGGGCGCGTCTCGCGCAGGCCGAGTTTGGCCGCCATGGCGGCGTGGTAGTGGCGCGCGTAGATATCCTGGTATTCACCCAGCACTGCGTTGGCCCGTTCCGCCGCCGCCTGCGGCGTGCCGTCCAGCAGGGGCAGCAGGGCCTGCCCCAGGCAGCTCAGGTTCCAGTGGGCGATGGCAGGCTGGCGGTCGAAGGCGTAGCGCCCCTGATAGTCGGAATGGTTGCAGACGAGACCCGGATCGTAGTCGTCGAGAAAGGCGTAGGGGCCGTAGTCCAGGGTGAGGCCGAGGATGGACATGTTGTCGGTGTTCATCACGCCGTGGGCGAAGCCCACCGCCTGCCATTGGGCCATGAGCCGGGCGGTGCGCGCGGTCACCTCGCGGAACAGGGCGAGGTAGCGGTCGTCCTCGTCAACTAGCTGCGGATAGTGGTGTTCGATGACGTAGTCGGCCAGACGGCGCAGGGGCTCGAACTGGCGGCGGTAATAGAACACCTCGAAGGAGCCGAAGCGCACATGGCTCGGGGCCAGGCGCACCAGCAGTGCGCCCTTTTCCAGGGTTTCGCGCCACACCTCCTCGTCGCTGCCGAACAGGCACAGGGCGCGGGTGGTGGGGATGCCGAGGCCGTGCATGGCCTCGCCGGCCAGGTATTCGCGGATGCTGGAGCGGAGCACGGCGCGGCCGTCGCCCTGGCGCGAATAGGGGGTGAGGCCGGCGCCCTTGAGTTGCAGCTCCCAGCGTTCGCCGCGGCTGTTCTGTACCTCGCCGAGCAGGATGGCGCGGCCGTCGCCCAGCTGCGGCACGTAGTGGCCGAACTGGTGGCCGGCATAGAGGGCGGCCAGGGGCTCGCTGCCGGGCAGGGGTTCGACGCCGGCGAGGTAGCGGGTGAATTCGGGCCGCAGTGCCTCGGCCGGGTCGAGGTCGAGCAGCGCCGCCGCCGCCGGGTTGAAGCTGAGCAGGCGGGAGCCTTCCAGCGGCGTCGGCCGCAGGCGGGTGTGGAAGGTGTCCGGCAGGCGGGCGTAGCTGTTGCTGAAATGGAGCTGTTCGAGGGCGCGCATGGCCTCGACATGGCGGCGCCGCCCGGGGCATTCAACCATGGCGGCGATGCGGCTATCCACGGGCCTCCGGTATTTCCTTAGTTTTGTGGTCTAGTATTTTTTTACTGGCCTTCCTGTTCCTGCACAGGGTAAGGACACCCGCTCACCGAAGGGGATTTCCATGACGGCGCAATCCTTTTTACAAGGGAAGGGCGCCTGGCTGGCGGTGTGGTGGCTGGGCCTGGCCGTGGGGCAGGGCCTGCTGGTCGCCGGGAGTTTTCTTCTGGTATCGGCGGCGAGCGGTACCGTGGCCCTGTGGCTGCCGGCCGGCTTCGCCCTGGCCGCTGTGTTGCAGCTCGGCTACCGGGTGTGGCCCGGCATCGCACTGGGTATGGCGGTGGCGCCCCTGCTGCTGGACGCGGTCCCCGCGGCCATGGCCTGGCGCGCACCCGTCGCCGTCGCCGAGGCCTTGTTCGCCGCCTGGCTGATCAGGCGCTGGGTAGGCGGCGCGGCGCCCCTGTCCCATATTGCCGACATCATCCGCTTCATCCTGCTGGTGGTCCTGGCGACCCTGCCGTTTGCCGTGGCCGAGGGACTGGTGTGGGGCGGCCCCGGCGGCGTGGCGGGACCGCGGGCCGTGCTGGAATGGTGGCTGGGCAACGTGGCGGGCATGCTGATCTTCGCCCCCTTTGCCCTGGCCTGGTTTCTGCCGGCCTATGCGCCGGCGCCGGGACGCCACGCCGAGCTGGCCTTGCTGGCGGTGCTGTCCCTGCTGGCGGCGGACCTGGTGTTCGGCGGCATGCCGCGGACGGGATCGCTGGAATTCGTGCTGCTGGTGTTCTTCATCTGGGCGGCGCTGCGCCTTGAGGTGCGCGGCATGACCACGCTCACCCTGGTGACGGCACTGGCCGCCGCCTACCATACCGGGCGCGGTCGCGGTCCCTTCATCGCCCCGTCCGAGCTGGTGACGCTGCTGACCTTGCAGGGCTTTGCGGTGATCAGCACGGTGACCGGCCTGATCCTCATCGCCGCCACCCACGAGCGGCGCGAGGCGCTGGAGGAGTTGCAGCTGGCGGGCAAGGTGATCGAGAACACGCCGGACGGCGTGATGATCACCGATGCCGGGCTGCACATCCGTTCCGTCAACCCGGCCTTCACCGCCACCACCGGCTACAGCGAGGACGAGGTGCTGGGCAAGACGCCCAGCCTGCTTTCCTCTGGCCGCCACGATGCGGCCTTTTATCGCGAGATGTGGCGCCAGCTCGGCCACGGCGGACGCTGGCAGGGGGAGATATGGAACCGGCGCAAGAACGGCGAGATCTACCTGGAATGGCTCAACATCATCGCCATCCGCGACGAGCAGGGGCAGGTGCTGTATTACGCCGGCATATTTTCCGACATCGTCACCCAGGAGCACGTGCGCAAGCGCCTGCACAGCCTGGCCTATTACGATGCGCTGACCGACCTGCCCAACCGCGAGCTGTTCCATGACCGCCTGTACAACGCGGTGGTGCAGGCGCGGCGCGAAGGACGGCAGATGGCGCTGATGTTCCTCGACGTAGACCGCTTCAAGCCGATCAACGACACCCACGGCCACTCGGTGGGCGACAGCCTGCTCAGGGTGATCGCCAACGTGCTGCGGTTGTGCGTGCGCGAAAGCGACACCGTGGCGCGCCTCGGCGGCGATGAGTTCACCATCGTCCTCACCAGCCTGGCCGGGCCGGAGGACGCCGTGCAGGTGGCCGGCAAGATCCTCGCCGCATTCGCGCGGCCGTTCCAGGTGGAGGGACATGCGTTGTCGGTGGGCATCAGCATAGGCGTGGCCCTGTATCCGGACGACGCCCACGACGAGGCCATGCTGCTGCGCAACGCCGATGCCGCCATGTATGCAGCCAAGCAGGCGGGGCGCAACAATTTCCAGCGCTTCAAGCCGTACATGGCGGCGTCGTTCAACGGCGGCGGGCGGGGTGCCTGAGGCATGGCGGTTGACAGGGCCGCCGCTGCGGTTGAGACTTGGCCTCCATTTTTTTCCCTGCACCGTCCATGAGCGCGCTGATCGAAGTCGACAATCTGGTGAAACACTATCAGGGCGTCCGCGCGGTGGACGGCATCAGCTTCACCATCGCGCGCGGTACCTGCTTCGGCCTGCTCGGCCCCAACGGCGCCGGCAAGACCACCACGGTGGAAATGCTGGAAGGCATCAAGGAACCCACCGCGGGCAGCATCCGCTACAAGGGCGAGCCACTCGGTCCGCAGTTCCGGCGCGAGGCGGGCATCATGTTCCAGTCTACCGCCTTGCAGGAATTCATCACCGTGCGCGAGACCCTGCGCATGTTCAGCCGCCTTTACGATCGCAGCGTGCCCTTGCAGACCCTGATCGATTCCTGCGCGTTGCATTCCTTTCTCGATCGGGACACCCGCAAGCTGTCCGGTGGCCAGCGCCAGCGCCTGCTGCTGGCCATCGCCCTGGTCAACGACCCGGACGTGGTGTTTCTCGACGAGCCCACCACCGGCCTCGACCCGCAGGCGCGGCGCATGCTGTGGGAGCTGGTGCGCAGCATCAAGGCGCGCGGCAAGACCGTGCTGCTCACCACCCATTACATGGAAGAGGCCTACGAGCTGTGCGATGAAATCATCATCATGGATCAGGGCCGCATCATCGCCCAGGGTTCGCCCGATGACCTGCTGGCGCGGCACTTCCACGACGTGGTGCTGCAACTGCCGCGGAACGACTACGCCGCCGCCGCCGCGCCGCTGGAGCTGAAGGCGCTGGACTGCGGCGACAGCGTGGAGATACTCACCAGCGAGGTGAGCGAGACGGTGCGGCAGCTGCTGGCCGCCGGCGTGTCGCTGGATCGGCTGCGCATCCGCGCCCGCACCCTGGACGATCTGTTTCTGGAACTCACCGGCAAGGAGCTGCGCACATGAAGCGTCTGCTGGCGGTATTCATTGCGCGCAACAAGGAGTTTCTGCGCGATCGCGCCGCACTGGGCTGGAACCTGCTGTTTCCGGTGTTCATCGTCGCCGGTTTCGCCTTCGCCTTTTCCGGCGAACCGGCGCCGTTGTACAAGGTCGGCGTGACGGCGGAGGCGCCCCATGAGGGCTTCTTCACCACGCCGCACGTGCAGTTCATCGTGGTGGACGATCTGGCCGCAGCCATTACCAAGGTGGAGCGGCACCGCCTCGACCTGCTGGTAGACCCGGCGGGCGGGCGTTACTGGGTCAATGACGAATCGCCCCGCGGCCAGCTGCTGGAGCGGCTATTGCTGGCCGGCGACGGCGCCGCGCTGCACAAGGAAAGCGTGAGCGGACGCATCATCCGCTACGTCGACTGGCTGATCCCCGGTGTGCTCGGCATGAACATCATGTTCAGCGCACTGTACGGTGTCGGTTTCGTCATCGTGCGTTACCGCAAGAACGGCGTGCTGAAGCGGCTCAAGGCCACGCCGCTGTCCGCCATCGAGTTTCTCGCCGCCCAGGTGGCCTCGCGCCTGTGGCTGATCCTGGCGGTGACTTCCGTGGTGTTCTTCGGCACCCACCTGTTCGTCGGCTTCGCCATGTACGGAACCTATGCGGCCCTGTTCGCCGCCTTCGCCATGGGCACGGTGTGCATGATCAGCATGGGCCTGGTCATTGCCGCGCGCATCGCCAGCGAGGAACTGGCCGAAGGGCTGCTCAACCTGATCAGCTGGCCGATGATGTTTCTCTCCGGTGTCTGGTTCTCCCTGGAGGGAACCCATCCGCTGGTGCAGCAGCTGGCCAAGATATTTCCCCTCACCCACATGATCGAGGCGGCGCGCGCGGTGATGATCGACGGCGCCAGCCTCACCGCCATCATGCCGCAGCTGGGCGTGTTGCTGGCGATGACCGCGGTGTTCCTGGCCGTCGGCGCCCGCCTGTTTCGCTGGGAGTGAACATGGCCAATGCAGTGGACTGCCCCTGTGGCAGCGGCCAGCCCTATGCGCAGTGTTGCGGCCCGTATCACGGCGGCGCGGCGGCACCCACGGCGGCGGCCCTGATGCGCTCGCGTTATGCGGCCTTCGTGTTGGGCAACGCGGACTATCTGCGCGCCAGCTGGCACGCGTCGACGCGGCCGGAAGAGCTGACGCTGGAGACGGAGGTGCGCTGGCTGGGCCTGGACGTGCGCCGCTGCGAACGGGGCGGCGCGGGTGACGGCGAGGGCACGGTGGAGTTTGTCGCGCGCTACAAGGTCAACGGCAGGGCGGGGCGGCTGCACGAGGTGAGCCGCTTCCTGCGCGAGGACGGCCGCTGGTATTACCTCGACGGCGTCATACAGGAAGGCAGGCCGCAGCGGCGCTAACCTGGCTTCCGGTTTCCCTGGCGTACTTTGCGTCTTGGCGAGAGTAAAAATGTTTTCCGCCGTGCCGGCTCGTCGCAGGGACGGTGCGCAGTGTGCACCCTACAGGCGCCGAACGCGACAGGACATGGAACATCTTCGACAAGATGAACGGGATGTTTCAGGATGTACAAGATAAAACCGTATTCTGTTGAACTTGTTTATCTTGTCCCCGCTTTGGGGATGTCGAAATCCAGGTAGCCCTGGGTGCGCACCCTACGGCGGCGGAGCGTCAGCCGGTGGAGTCCGGTTTGTCGCCGGTCGGTGCGCTGGAGAGGATGCCCTTGAGGCGTGCCGTGCCGATGACGTGCAGCACGATGCCGCTGCCGACGAAGAACACCACCGAGGCCATCAGCGCCGCGCGTATCGGTTCGTATCCTGTGCCGGGCTGCATGTAGGCACCGATGGCGCAGCCCACCGCCGCCAGGTAGGACAGGGCGGCGAAGACGATGGCGATTTTCTGGCCCAGATTTTTTTCCATGGTGGTTTCCCGTGCTGCGCGCAATCAAGCACGCTGTTTATGTGGTTTTTGCGGTGGTGAGCGCTAAGGGTAGGATGCCACGGATCGGGCGAAGTTCAGCGGAATTTTTGTGATGGTGCGTTGCGGGGCAGCCGTCTGCCCGACAACGCGCCGGGTGTTTGACAAATGTCGGGCCGACGGCCGCCGGCCTCATACGCTGGAAGTCAGGCGCGGCTGATGCGCCAGCACTGATGAATCCTGTTGTTGCGTTTGAAGTCTTCCGGGATGGTCTTGCCGCTGATGTCCTCGATGGCAAGGCCGGCCAGGGCAGCCTCGTCCAGTTTGAACTTGCGGTAGTTGTTGGAGAAATAGAGCACGCCGCCGGGAGCCAGCAGTTGCATGGCCTGGCGCAGCATCCAGACATGATCGCGCTGCACGTCGAACACGTCTTCCATGCGTTTTGAATTGGAGAAGGTGGGCGGGTCGATGAAGATCAGGTCGTACTGGCGCTTGCCCAAAGCAGCCTCGTCCTGCAGCCAGGCGGTGCAGTCGGCCTGGATGAATTCGTGTGCCTTGCCGCTGTAGCCGTTGAGCTGCATGTTGCGTTCGGCCCAGCCGAGATAGGTTTTTGACATGTCCACCGTGGTGGTGGTCCTGGCGCCGCCGACGGCGGCGTGCACGGTGGCGCTGCCGGTATAGGCGAACAGGTTGAGAAAGCGTTTGTCCCGCGCCTCGTCCTCGATCATCCGGCGGGTGATGCGGTGATCCAGGAACAGGCCGGTATCGAGGTAGTCGGTGAAGTTCACCAGCAGGCGGCAGCTGCCTTCGCGCACCTCGTGGAAGTTGCCGCGTTCGGCCAGCTTTTCGTACTGGGCGCGTCCCTTCTGCTGCTGGCGTACCTTGAAGTGCATCTGCGTCGGCGCGACGCCGAGCGTCTGCGGGATCAGGGCCAGGGCCTCGCGCAGGCGCTGCTGCGCCCGCGCCGGGTCGATGGATTTCGGGGCCTGGTATTCCTGCACGTGCACCCACAGCTTTTCGCTGTGATAGAGGTCGATGGCGACGGCGTATTCGGGCAGGTCGGCATCATACAAACGGTAGCAGTCGACGCCGCTGCGCTGTGCCCAGCGAGCGAGATGCTTGAGGTTTTTTTGCAGACGGTTGGCGAAGGATTCGGCGCCGGCGGACAGGGCGGGCGCGGCACCCGGGCCGCTGGCCGGGGCGTAGTTGAACAGCTGGCATTCGATGGGGCCGTTGTTCAGGGCGATGCTTAGTTGTTGCGGCAACGGCAGGTAGCCGGCCAGTTCCGGGTTGCCGGTGAACAGGGTGAGCTGGAATTCCGGCAGCTCGTCGCGCACGATTTCGCCCAGGCGGGCGTAGTCGGCGCGCAGCGCATTGATCTCGCCGATGCGCTCGCCGTAGGGCGGATTGATCGCCACCAGGCCGGAGGTGCAGCCCTCGGGCAGCAGTGCGGCCATGCCGGGGGCGAGGGCGCGGCGTTCGACGGTGATGTAGTCGGACAGGCCCGCCTGATCGACGTTGGCGCGCGCCGCGTCCACAGCGGCGTCGTCCTGATCCCAGCCCAGGATGGGCGGCAGGTTTTTGAGGCCCTCGGCGCGGCGCTGTTTTGCTTCCTCCAGCAGTTTCTCCCACACCTCGCGCTCGTGACGGCGCCAGTAGAGAAAGCCGAAGTAGTCGCGTTGCAGCCCCGGCGCGATGTCCGCCGCCATCATGGCGCCTTCGATGAGCAGGGTGCCGGAGCCGCACATGGGGTCGAGCAGGGCGCCGCCGCGCGCGGCGATGGAGGGCCAGCCCGCCAGTTGCAGGATGCCGGCGGCGAGGTTTTCCTTCAGCGGCGCGGTCACGCTCTTGGCGCGGTAGCCGCGCTTGTGCAGGCTGCCGCCGGACAGGTCGATGGAGATGCGCGCCTGGTCGCCGCGCAGGTGCAGGTGCAGGCGCAGGTCGGGGATTTCGGTGTCGACGGAGGGACGCTCGCCGAACAGATCGCGGAAGCGATCGCAAATGGCGTCCTTGGTCTTGAGCACGGCGTACTGGCTGTGGCTGATGGCGGCGTCGCTGCTGGTGATGTCGATGGCGAGGCTGCCGCTGGAGCGCATGTGCTTTTCCCAGCGGATTTCCTTCACTGCGTCGTACAGCCATTCCGGCGTCGGCGCGCGTACCGTGGTGACGGGCATCAGCACGCGGTTGGCCAGGCGCGACCAGAGGCAGACGCGGTAGGCGGTTTCCATGCTGCCTTCGAAGGTGACGCCGGCGCCGCCGGGCTGCACCTTCTCCGCGCCGAGACGGCGCAGCTCGTCGGCGAGGGCGGCGGTCAGGCCGCGGGGAGTGGTGGCGTAGAATTTCATATCAATACCGGTGGTAGGAGCCGAGTCCTCTCGGCGAACAGTGCCTGGGCTTGGCTCCGCATTCGCCCACGGAGTGGGCTCCTACAATGGGGGTTAATAATGCGGCGGCGGCGTCTCTTCCGACAGCGGACGTACTGCGGCCGGGCTCAGGTCGCCGAGCAGGGACTTGATGAATTCCAGCTGTTCGCCGGTGGCGGCCAGCGCCTGCTGCTGGCGCAGCACGGTCTGCGTCAGTTCGTCGATGGCGGCCTCAAGGTGGGCGAGGCGGATTTCGAGATCGGTCATGCGTTCGTCCATGCCGCATAGGATACCGCACGGCATGGGGCGGCGCCCGGGTTTCGTTTGCAGCTGTGGGTCGGACTTCAGTCCGACATGTTTCGCCAGGCAGTGGGTATTGTCGGACTGAAGTCCGACCCACGGGGGGAATGTTTCAGTGGTGGTCGACGACGAGGCGGTTGCGGCCCTGCTGCTTGGCCTTGTACAGGGCCCGATCTGCGCCTTCCAGCAGCGTGGTGTAGTCGTCGGGATTGACCGGGACGCGGGTGGCCAGTCCGACGCTGACGGTGACCCAGGGGCTGACGGAGGAGTTGGCGTGGGGCAGTTCCAGGTCTTCGACGCGGGCGCGGATCTGTTCGGCCAGCTTTTCCGCGCCGAGCAGGGAGGTATTGGGCAGGATGGCGGCGAACTCCTCGCCGCCGTAGCGGGCGGCGATGTCGCCGGGACGGGCGATGGTTACGCTGAGGACGTGGGCGATCTTCTTCAGGCACTCGTCGCCGGCGGGATGGCCGTAGAGGTCGTTGTAGTTCTTGAAGAAGTCGATGTCGATCATGATCAGCGTGATGGGCTGGTTTTCACGCGCGGCGCGGCGCCATTCCAGCTCCAGTTTTTCGTCGAAGCGGCGGCGGTTGGCGATGCCGGTGAGGCCGTCCTGGTAGGACAGGTTGCGCAGGGTTTCCTCCAGCAGCTTGCGGTCGGTGGCGTCGTGGGCCACCAGCAGGAAGCCGGCCAGCTGGCCGCGGTGCAGGATTTCGGTCAGCGTGGCCTCGAAGTAGTGGGTGGCCTCGTCGAAGTCGTAACTGAACTGGAAGCTGTGGCCGCGTCCCGGCTTGACCGCGCGCATGGCCTGTTCGAAATGTTCGCGCCGCACGCCGTCGACCAGTTCGCTGATGCGGCGTCCCTGTGCCTTGTGCACGCTGATGTCCAGCACCTGCTCCGCCATGGTGTTGAGGTATTTGACGCGGAAGGCGGTGTCCAGGGCGACGATCAGGGTATCGCCGGTGGACTGCAGGATGCTGTCCAGGTACAGCGTGCGCTCCAGCAGCTGCTCGTCGGCCCGTTGCAGGGCGCGGACGATGGATTGAATGATCATCACGACAATGAAGGAGACGATGGTGGCTGTGACGAAGCCGGTAGCCATGTATTCGCCGCGGATTTCGTCGTGCAGCCACAGGCTCAGGGTAATGATGATGGTTTCCGCCAGCAGCACCGAGAAGATGACGGTGGCGACGATGAGGCGGCTGGCCCGCAGCTGGATGAGCCAGTTTTTCATCGGTAAGGGGAATCGGTACGGGACATGTGTTCAAGCTACTGAAATTGGATCGCCGCCACAAGCGCCGCCGCGGCGGCGGGCACATTGACTTCGTCCCGGGGCTGGACAATAACTTAACGGAACCCTCTACATCCGCCCGGCGAAAACCGCATGAACCGCATGATTTCCATGGTTATCAGGCGCATGGATCGCCGGCTGGAACGGGTCGGCGCACGCGTCGTATCCCGCGTGGCGGCGCTGGAGGGGTTCGGGCTGATACTGTTTTTCTGGACCCTGCTGTTGCTGCTGCTGGCCGGGCTGGTGCTGATCTTCCAGGGCCTGGCGCTGTGGAGTCACTGGCTGGTGCTGGCCGGCCTGATGAGCTTCTATCTGCTGGGACGCCTGCTGGTGCTGGGCGCACGCCATCTGCGCTGGCTCGATCTCTGACGCCGGCTCACTGCGCCGCTTCCAGCTCCTCGCTGAGCGTGAGCCAGCGTTCCTCAGTTTCACCCAGGGTTTGGTCGAGCCGGGCCTGCTCCAGCAGCAGCGCCTTGAGCTGCTCCTTGCTGGCGGCCTCGTACAGCGCCGGTTCGGCCAGCTGCTGTTGCAGCGCGGCCTTCTGCTGGTTGAGCTTGTCCAGCTGCCCTTCCAGTTTTTGCAATTCCTTGCGCAGCGGCTGTAGTTTCTGCCTCTGCTCGGCGTCCTGGCGGCGTTTTTCCTTGCGCGCGGCAGCGCTGTGTTCGGCGCCGGCCGCGCCGCCGTTGTCGCTGCGTTCGGTGCGCCGCTCCGCCAGCCATTGGCGGTAGTCGTCCAGATCGCCGTCGTAGTTTTCCACCCGGCCGTCGGCCACCAGCAGCAGGCGGTCGGTGACGCTGCGCAGCAGGTGGCGGTCGTGGGACACCACCACCATGGCCCCGTTGTAGTCCTGTAGCGCCAGGGTCAGGGCGTGGCGCATCTCCAGGTCGAGATGGTTGGTGGGTTCGTCCAGCAGCAGCAGGTTGGGGCGCTGATAGACCAGCAGGGCCAGCACCAGGCGCGCCTTTTCTCCGCCGGAGAAGGGCGCGACCAGGGCATCGGCCTGTTCGCCGCCGAAACCGAAGCCACCGAGGAAGTCGCGCAGCTCCTGTTCGCGGGCCTTGGGGTCGAGGCGTTGCAGATGCCGCAGCGGGGTGTCGTCGCCGTGCAGCTGCTCCAACTGGTGCTGGGCGAAGTAGCCGATGCGCAGGTCCTGCGCCTCCAGCCGCTCGCCGCCGCGCGGGGCGAGATCGCCGGCCAGCATCTTGATCAGCGTGGACTTGCCGGCGCCGTTGGGGCCGAGCAGGCCGATGCGGTCGCCCGGCGCCAGCACCAGGTCGGTGGCGCCGAGGATGCTGCGGTCGCCGTAGCCGGCGCCGGCGTGGTCCAGGCGCAGCAGCAGGGCCGGCACCTTGTGCGGCTCGCGGAAGCTGAAGTGGAACGGCGAGTCGACGTGGGCCGGGGCGATGAGCTCCATGCGCGCCAGCGCCTTGAGGCGGCTCTGCGCCTGGCGCGCCTTGGTGGCCTGGGCGCGGAAGCGATCGACGTAGCTCTTGATGTGGGCCACCTCGCGCTGCTGCTTTTCGTAGGCGGACTGTTGCAGCGCCAGCTTTTCCGCGCGCAGCAGTTCGAAGTCGGAATAGTTGCCGGCGTAGAGGGTGGCGCGCTGCCGTTCGATGTGGACGATGTGGTGCACCACGGCGTCGAGGAAGTCGCGGTCGTGGGAGATCAGGATCAGGGTGCCGGGATAGGCGCGCAGCCATTCCTCCAGCCACAGCACGGCGTCGAGGTCGAGGTGGTTGGTGGGTTCGTCCAGCAGCAGCAGGTCGGAGCGGCACATCAGCGCCTGGGCCAGATTGAGGCGCATGCGCCAGCCGCCGGAGAAACTGGTGACCGGCTGTTCCTCCTGGTCCGCGGTGAAGCCCAGGCCGTGCAGCAGGCGCCCGGCGCGGGCGCGGGCGGTATAGCCGTCGATGTTCTCCAGCCGCGCCAGCAATTCCGCCTGGCGCGTGCCGTCGCCGGCCTGTTCCGCGGCGGCCAGCTCGCGCTGGACGGCGCGCAGCTCGCTGTCGCCGTCCATCACGTAGTCCACCGCGCTGGCGTCCACCGCCGGGGTTTCCTGCGCCACATGGGCGATGACGGCGCGCGGCGGCAGCGCCAGGTCGCCGGCGTCCGGCGTCAGCAGGCCGCGCAGCAGGGCGAACAGGCTGGACTTGCCGCAGCCGTTGGCGCCCACCAGTCCCACCTTCTGCCCGGCGTGCAGGGTGAGTTCGACGTGTTCCAGCAGCAGGCGGGCGCCGCGGCGCAGGGAGAGATCTGTGAGCTTGACCGACATAGGGGGCGCAGTTTACCAGCCCGCCATGGCGCTGTGTGATCCGGCGCATGGCGGGCGGCGGCGGCGTGGGCCATGCTTTGGCGACCATCGATACATGGAGGCGGTGATCATGAAAATACGGCAAGTGATATGCGGTGTGCTGGCGCTGTCCCTGGCGGGCGGCACGATACAGGTCCCCCTGGCCCACGCAGCCCTGGTCGGCACCGGGCAGGCGGTGGCGGCGGCGTCCGGCGCTCAGGCGGCGGACGAGGCGCGGCAGCGTCTCGCCGCGCTGCTGGCGCGCGACGACGTGGCGGCGGCCCTGCAGGGCCACGGTGTCGATGCCGCCCAGGCCCGGGCCCGCGTCGACAGCCTCAGCGATGAAGAGGTGCAGCAACTGGCGGGCCGCATCGATGAACTGCCGGCCGGCGGCGACGTGCTCGGCATCGCGCTGTTCGTGTTCCTGGTCCTGCTGTTCACCGACATCATGGGTTATACCGATATCTTCCCCTTCGTGAAGAAGACCGCCGACGGCAGCAGGAAGTAACGGGTGTTGCCGGTCATGCGCCTGGCGGCGGCGCTCCTGCTGCTGACCCTGGCTGGCTGCGGCACGCTCTCGCCGGCGCTGCGCCCCGGCGCGGGCCTGCCGTCGCAGGCCTATGTCGACACGCCGTTCTTTCCCCAGGAGATCCACCACTGCGGCCCCGCAGCCCTGGCGGGGGCTCTGGGCGCCGCCGGTGTCGCGGCGACTCCCGAGGCGCTGGCGCCCCGGAGCTACCTGCCGGGGCGGGAGGGCAGCCTGCAACTGGAACTGGTGGCGGCGGCACGCGGCGCGGGCCGCATCGCCTACGTGCTGCAACCGGCGCTGGAGGATGCCCTGCGCGAGGTGGCGGGGGGACGGCCGGTGCTGGTGTTGCAGAACCTGGGCCTGTCCTGGTATCCGCGCTGGCACTACGCGCTGCTCATCGGCTACGACCTGGGGACGGGCAGTGTCACCCTGCACAGCGGCGCCGAGCGCGACTACCGCACCGCCCTGGCCACCTTCGAGCGCACCTGGGCGCGGGCCGGGCGCTGGGCCCTGGTGGTGCCGGTGCCCGGGACCCTGCCGGCCACGGCACGGGAATTGTCTTATGTAGGTGCCGCCGCCGCCCTGGAGCGCAGCGACCCCGCGGCGGCGGAAACCGCCTATGAAACCGCGTTGACCCGCTGGCCCGCGAGCCTGCCGGCCCGGCTGGGGCTGGGTAACGCCCGTTACGCCCGGGGCGATCTGGCGGGGGCCGAGGCGGCCTTTGCCGCTGCCGTCGCCGCCCACCCGGACGCCGCCGCGGCCCACAACAACCACGCCCATGTGCTGGCCCGCCTCGGGCGCCGGGCGGAGGCCCTGGCCGCCGCCCGCCGCGCGGTGGAACTGGCCGGCGACAGCCTGCCCGAGGCGCGGCGCACGCTGGAGGAGCTTGAATAAGGCAGAAAACGGACCTTCCTCCCGCCTTCTACCCTAACCACCCCCCTTCCTTGCCTTTGGCCGGATCGTGGATTAGGTTTTTTGGACGTGTCCGGCGCGGGCCGCATGCCTGCCTGGCTGCCAACAAGGAGATGTATTCCACGGAAGTGATGGAGGTCGTTGCGCGATGAAGCAGGAAAAAGCCGAAAACCTGGGTATTCCTTCCTTCTCCTCCCCGGCACTGAAACGCCACGGCCAGGTGGCGACGCCGGAACGCTGGCTGATGCGGCAGCTGCTGCGCAGCCTGGGGGACCCTCCGATCCGGATTCGCTTCTGGGACGGCGCCGAGATGGAGCCCTGTCCGGGCGAGGCGCGCACCGCCGTGGTGATCCACGACCGCCTGGCCCTGTGGCGCCTGGTCAGCCACCCCATGCTGCACTTCGGCGACGACTACAGCCTGGGCCGCCTCGAGGTGGAGGGCGACCTGGTGGAGTTCCTCGACACCGTGTTCCGTCACCGCCCGCGCCTGCGCAGCAGCAGTCCGACGCGGCGCCAGCTGATGGAACGCCTGCAGCGGGTGCGCCGCAACACCCTGCGCGGTTCGCGCGAGAACATCCACCACCACTACGACATCGGCAACAGCTTCTACCGTCTCTGGCTCGACCACGAGATGCAGTACACCTGCGCCTATTTCCCCGACCCGGACATGACCCTGGAGGCGGCGCAGCGGGCCAAGCTGGATCACGTCTGCCGCAAGCTGCAACTGAAGCCGGGCGAGACCGTGGTGGAGGCGGGCTGCGGCTGGGGCGGGCTGGCGCGGCACATGGCGCGCTATTACGGCGTCAAGGTGAAGGCCTACAACATCTCCACCGAGCAGGTGGCCTACGCCCGCGAGCGCGCGGCGCAGGAGGGGCTGGCCGACCGCGTCGAATACGTGCTCGACGACTACCGCACCATCTCCGGCGAATACGATGCCTTCGTCTCCGTCGGCATGCTGGAGCACGTGGGCGCCGAGCAGTACCACGCCCTGGGCGGGGTCATCGACCGCGCCCTCAAGCCGGGCGGGCGCGGCCTGATCCACTCCATCGGCCAGAACCAGGCGCAGCCCATGAGCGCCTGGGCCGAGCGGCGCATCTTCCCCGGCGCCTACCCGCCGACGCTGCGCGAGATGATGATGATCTTCGAGCCCTATGATTTCTCCGTGCTCGACGTGGAAAACCTGCGCCTGCACTATGCCCGCACGCTGGAGCACTGGCTGGCGCGCTACGAGGACAACGTGCCGGAGGTGGAGCAGATGTTCGATGCGGCCTTCGTCCGCGCCTGGCGCCTCTACCTGGCCTCGTCCATCGCCAGCTTCACCAGCGGCAGCCTGCAACTGTTCCAGGTGCTGTTCGCGCGGCCGCAGCACAATGCGCTGCCCTGGTCGCGCGCCCATCTCTACCGGGATCACAATCACAAGGAGTGACCATGGATCGCTGCGATGTACTGATTGTCGGCGGCGGCCCCGCCGGCTCCACCCTGGCCTGGCGCCTGGCGGCGCAGGGACGGGACGTGGTGATCCTCGACAGGAAGGAGTTTCCCCGCGACAAGGTGTGCGCCGGCTGGATCACGCCGGCGGTGGTGGAGACCCTCAAGCTGGATCTGGACGACTATGCCCGCGGCCGCACCCTGCAACCCATCCACCGCTTCCGCACCGGCCTCATCGGCGGCGGCGAGGTGCTCACCGACTACGGCGCGCCGGTGAGCTACGGCATCCGCCGCCGCGAGTTCGACGACTATCTGCTGCGGCGCAGCGGCGCGCGCCTGATGCTGGGCGAGGGACTGGAAAGCCTGGAACGCGAGGGCGGCGAGTGGATCGTCAACGGCCGCCTGCGCACGCCCCTGCTCATCGGCGCCGGAGGACACTATTGTCCGGTGGCCCGCTACCTCGGTGCCGCCGTGGGCACGGACGAGGGACCGGTGACGGCGCAGGAGGTGGAGTTCGAGCTGACGCCGCAGCAGGCCGCGGCGTGCACCGTGGCACCGGATACGCCGGAGCTGTTCTTCACCCCCGAACTGGATGGTTACGGCTGGGTGTTCCGCAAGGGCGGAGTACTCAACATCGGCCTGGGACGCGAGGCCGGCGGCAAACTGGGCGATTCGGTCGCCGCCTTCACCGCCTGGCTGCAACAGCAGGGCAAGATACCCGCCGACATTCCGCAGCGTTTCCATGGCCACGCCTATCTGGTCTATCCGCAGCGCCGTCCGCGCCGCGTGGTGGACGACGGCGTGCTGCTCATCGGCGATGCGGCCGGGCTGGCCTATCCGCAGAGCGGCGAGGGCATACGCCCGGCGGTGGAATCGGCCATGCTGGCGGCCGGAGTGATCGAAGCCGCCGCTGGCGATTACAGCAGCGCCGCGCTGGCGCCCTATGCGGAACGGCTTGCGGCCCGTTTCGGTACGCGCCAGGCGGCGCCGTCGGCCCTGCCCTGGCTGCCGGCCCGGCTCAAGCGCGCCCTTGCCGGCCATCTGCTCGGCAACCCGGCCTTCACCCGCCGCGTGGTGCTCGATCGCTGGTTCCTGCACCGGCAGCAGGCGGCGCTGTCCGCCGGCTGATTGTGCCGACAACCCCTGCTGGCCGCATGTTTTCCTGCGCCAGGCGGCAAGCGTGATCTTTTTCAAGCCACGTTTCCCTTTCGCACCTTATAATTCGGGCCCGAACCATCCCGTAGGGGTGATGGTTTGTGCGACCCGGGGAGCGAAGTTTGATACGCGTTCTGATTGCCGATGACCACGCCATCGTACGGCGCGGCATCCGCGACATCATCGAAGACGAGCCGGACATCAAGGTGGTGGCGGAGGCTGCCGACGGTCCGGAAACCCTGGTGCAGGCGCAGTCCTGCGACTGGGACGTGCTGCTGCTCGATCTCGCCATGCCCGGCATGCACGGCACGGACGTGCTGGCACGGTTGCGGCGCCAGTGCCCGGACAAGGCGGTGCTCATCGTCACCATGCATCCGGAAGAGGAGTACGGCCCGCGCCTGATGCGCGCCGGTGCCGCCGGTTATCTCACCAAGGAAAGCGCCCCCGAACTGCTGGTCAGCGCCATCCGCCAGGTGGTGGCCGGCGAGCCCTATCTCAGCCCCCGCCTGCGCACGCTGCTGGCGCGGGAAAAATCCGGCACGGACAAGCAGCCGGCCCATGCCGTCCTGTCGGAACGCGAAACCCAGGTGCTGCGCCACATCGCCAGCGGCCGCACGCTGTCCGAGATATCCGCCCTGATGGCGCTCAGCCCCAAGACCGTCAGCACCTACCGCTACCGCCTGCTGGTGAAGATGCGCATGAAGAGCAACGCCGAGCTGACCCGCTACGCGGTGGAACACAAGCTGCTCTGAAATCTCAGCCCATGCCGCCTGTGTGCGCGGCGCGTACCACGTGGCGGCGGAAAGCCTCCTGCACCACTTCGGCCAGTTCGTCGTTGTCCCAGGGCTTGGACATGAACTTGAACACCGCACCGGCGTTGACCGCCTCCTTGGCGGTCGCCATGTCGGCATAGCCGGTGAGCAGGATGCGGACGGTGTTGGGATGGATATCCTTGATGCGGCTGAGGAACTCGGTGCCCGTCATGCCCGGCATGCGCTGATCCGAGATCACCACCGCGGCGCCGTGTATCGCCAACTGCTCGAAGCCCTCCTCGGCATTGGCGGCGGATAGTATGCGGTAGCCCTCATGGCGCAGCAGGCGCTCCAGTGCGGCGATGACGTGGGTGTCATCGTCGACGATGAGCAGGGTGTGCAGTTCGCCGCGATCGCCGCCGGATTCGCTGCTGCCGGCGATCTCCCCCTGCCGCAGCATGTCGCCGGCATCCGCCGCCGGCATCGGCCGGCCGAAAAAATAGCCCTGCATCTGATCGCACAAAGCGCGCCGCAGGTAATGGGCCTGGGCCTGGTGTTCGATACCTTCGGCGGTCACCTGCAGTCCGAGGGCGTGGGCCATGGCGATGATGGTGCGCGAGATGGTGGCACTGTCCGGGTTGGTGGTGATGTCGCGCACGAAGGATTGATCGATCTTCAGGGTGTCGAAGGGATAGTGACGCAGGTAGTTGAGGCTGGAGTAGCCGGTGCCGAAATCGTCCAGCGCCAGCTGGACGCCGATGGCCTTGAGTTCATGCAGGTCGGTGCGCAGCTTGTCCGGTTCCTCCGCCAGCATGCTTTCGGTCAGCTCCAGTTCCAGCAGCTTCGGCTCCATCCCGCACTGGCTGATGCACTGCCGCACCGTGTCGATGAAGCGGCCGGAACGGAACTGCTGCACCGATACGTTGACGGCCATGGTGATGGCCGGCAGGCCGGCATCCTGCCACTGCCGCATCTGCTCGCAGGCGGCGCGCAATACCCACTCGCCGATGGGAACGATCAGATTGGTTTCCTCGGCGATGCTGATGAACTGCCCCGGTGCCACCAGCCCCAGATCCGGATGATGCCAGCGCAGCAGGGCCTCCATGCCGGTGATGTAGCCGGTGGTGAGATCGACCTGCGGCTGGTAATACAGTTCGAACTCGCCCCGTTCGATGGCGCGGCGCAGGGCTCCTTCCAGGGTCAGGCGTTCGAAGACGCGCGTATTGAGTTCGGCGGTGAAGAACTGCAGGTTGTCGCGGCCCATGTCCTTGGCGCGGTACATGGCGGTATCGGCGTTGCGCAGCAGGGTGCCGACGTCGGCGCCGTCGCGTGGGTAGATGCTGATGCCGATACTGGCGGAGATGCTCAACTCGTGATCGGGATGGGGGATGGGGCGCGATACATCGTGCAGCAGGCGTTGGGCGACGGTGATCGCCGTGTCCTGATCCTCCAGATCGGGGAGGATCACCACAAATTCATCGCCGCCCAGGCGGCCCACGGTATCGCCCTCGCGGCAGCATTGCCGCAGGCGCGCGGCCACCTCGCACAGCACCACGTCGCCGACGGCATGGCCCAGGCTGTCGTTGATCAGCTTGAACCGGTCCAGATCGAGAAACAGCACGCCGATCAGCCGGCTGTGCCGGTGGGCCTGGGCGATGGCCAGTTCCAGGCGATCGGCGATCAGTGCGCGGTTGGGCAGACGGGTAAGCAGGTCGTGGGTGCCCTGATAGCGCAGCTGCTCTTCCTGGTCTTTCCGTTCCGTGATGTCGCTGGCCACGCCGGCGATGAGGATGAGCCGGCCGGCGGCGTCGAAGATGGGAAAGCGGCGATCGCTGATCCAGGCGGCCGAGCCGTCCGGGCGCCGCACGCGATACTCCGCTTCATCCGGCTCGTTGCGCCCGGCGGGAAAAGGCCGCATGCAGCGTACGCGATCATCGGCGTCCACGGCGCCGGCAAAGGCTTCGGGGCGGGTGGTCAGCGTAGTGCCGGGAAATCCCCATATGTGATCGAAGGCCGGCGAGACGTAGTCGAAGCGTGTCAGATCCGGCGCGCCGAGCCAGAACACGTCGTCGATGGCGCCGGTCACCAGCCGGAACTGGTCCTCGCTGCGCCGCAGCGATTCCTCCATCGCCACCTGGCGGGAGATATCTTCCAGGATGTGCACGGAGACCCGATGGACATGACTGTCGTCATATACGGCGAAGCCGCGCGAGCGGAAGATGCGTCCGTCGGGCAGGATGAAATCATCGTCGGAGCCGTCCTGGCGTTCGGTCAGCGCGCGGCTGCAACTGGGCAGTGGCCCGTCGCCCACGGGAAAGCAATGCCAGTAAGGCTGGCCGATGATTTCATCGTAGGCCTTGCCGGTTTCCTTCACGTAGGCCTGGTTGGCTCCCACGACACGAAACTGCGCGTCGTGGATGAAGATGGGGTCACGCACCACATCGAACAGCGCGTGCCAGTGATCGCTGGAAGCCAGGGTCAGTTCTGCCGGCAGATCCTGCAAGCGGGTCTGCAAGTCGCCGCTGTCAGCCATTTCCTTAGTTCATCCCGCTGCGTGCAATGATGGGATAGAGACTAGCATGAACAGCTGCGTGGTCGCAGCCGCGGCGGGGCGCCGATAGCGCCGGGTTTACTCGCCCACCAGCCACTCCACTTTCCAGCGTCCGCGTCCGCTGCTGTCGAGACATTTATGCAGCCAGGGCAGCAGGGTCTTCAGGCCGACATCCAGTTGCCAGGGCGGATTGACCAGCAGCATGCCGCTGCCGTGCATGCCGGCTGGACCGTCGTCGGGTTCGATGCACAGCTCCGCCAGCAGCAGCTTGCGCATGCCGCTTTCGCGCAGGCGGCGTTGCAGGCGTTCGATGCCGGGGCGATTGAGGATGGGATACCACAGCGCATACATGCCCGTGGGCCAGCGGGCATGGGCCTGGGTCAGCGCGGTGGTGACCTGATCGAATTCCGCCTTCACTTCATAGGACGGATCGATCAGCACCAGGCCGCGTTTTTCCTTCGGCGGCAGAAAGGCCTTGAGTCCCTCGTAGCCGTCCTTGTGATGCACGGCCACCTGCCGATCGCCGGCGAATTCCTGTTTGAGCAGCGGCAGGTCGGTACTGTGCAGCTCGCACAGCACCATGCGGTCATCCTCGCGCAGGAAGTGGCGCGCGATGCGCGGCGAGCCGGGATAGTAGTGCAGGCGTCCGTCCGGATTGAGCGTGCGCACCGCATCGAAGTACGGTGCGGCCTGTTCCGGCACATGCTGTTCATGCCACAGACGCGAGATGCCGGCGCGCCACTCGTCGGTCTTCTGCGCCTCGGGGGCGCGCAGATCGTAGCGGCCGACGCCGGCATGGGTTTCCAGGTAGCAGAACGGTGCGTCCTTGCGCGTCAGCGCCTGCATCAGCAGGGCCAGCACCGCGTGCTTGAGGATGTCGCCGTGATTTCCGGCGTGATAGGCGTGGCGGTAACTTAACATTTCTTCTCACATTCAAAATTCAAGATTCAGAATTCAAGATTCGCGCTGTCAATTTTGAATCTTGAATTTTGAATTGCGATTTATGATTTATCCCCTGACCGGCCGTACCTTCGATGCCGCCAGTTTGGCGCGCTCGCGGCAGTCGTCGACGTCGTTGCCGAAGGCGAGGGCGACGCCCATGCGGCGGCGTGGAAAGGCCTCCGGCTTGCCGAACAGGCGCAGGTCGGTGTTGGGTACGGCGAGGGCGTCGGCGACGCCCTCATAGGCGATGCCGGTTTCGTTCATGCCGCCGTAGATCACGGCGCTGGCGCCGGCGCTGGCGCCGGCGCTGCGCAGTGCGGTGGTGACCGGCAGGCCGAGGATGGCGCGGGCGTGCAGCTCGAACTCGGACAGCACCTGGGTGGCGAGGGTGACCAGGCCGGTGTCGTGCGGACGCGGGCTGACTTCGGAGAACCAGACGCGGTCACCCTTGATGAACAGCTCCACGCCGAAGATGCCGCGGCCGCCCAGATTGGCGGTGACCTTTTGCGCGATGTCGCGCGAGCGCTCCAGGGCGAGGGGACTCATGGGCTGGGGCTGCCAGCTCTCCACGTAGTCGCCTTTTTCCTGGCGGTGGCCGATGGGCTCGCAGAAGAAGGTTTCCACTGCGCCCGAGTCGCCGACGGCGCGCACGGTGAGCTGGGTGATCTCGTAGTCGAAGTCGATCATCTCCTCGACGATGACGCGGCCCTGATCCACCCGGCCGCCGCTTTTGGCGTAATCCCAGGCGGTCTGCACGTCTTCCGGCCCGTTGATGGTGGACTGGCCCTTGCCGGAGGAGGACATCACCGGTTTGACGATGCAGGGGTAGCCGATGCCGCCGTCGATGGCCTGCTTCAGCTCACCCAGGCTTTCGGCGAAGGCGTAGCGCGAGGTGGGCAGTTCCAGTTCCTCGGCGGCGAGGCGGCGGATGCCCTCGCGGTTCATGGTGAGGCGGGCGGCGCGGGCGGTGGGAATCACCTCGGCCAGGCCATCGGCCTCGATACGCACCAGCTCCTCGGTGGCGATGGCTTCGATCTCCGGCACGATGAGGTGCGGCCGTTCCAATTCCACCAGGCTGCGCAGGGCGCGGGCGTCGGCCATGTTGATGACATGGCCGCGGTGGGCCACCTGCTGGCCGGGGGCGTTGGCGTAGCGGTCGACGGCGATCACCTCCACGCCGAGGCGTTGCAGGGCGATGATCACCTCCTTGCCCAGTTCGCCGGCACCGAGCAGCATTACACGGGTGGCGGAAGGGGAGAGGGGGGTACCGAGTCGCATGGTGGAATGTCCTTGTGATTGCCAGGGAATAACACTATATAAGGCAGCGAATCGTAACACTCCGCCGCCGCCGCTCCGTTAAAAACTTTGTGCCGCGTCAGGGCGGGCGGGCTTTGGCGCAGGATATGCCGGCAATAAATCCATACCGGCAACATGGGGCATTGACCAGGGCGAAAAAACTGCATACCATGCAGGCCAATTTTAGACTTAATCCAAATCAACCCTCATACAAGGAGATAACAATGGGCGTACTCGTAGGTCGTAAGGCTCCGGATTTCACCGCTCCCGCCGTGCTGGGCGACGGTTCCATCGTGGACGAGTTCCACTTCGCCGGCGCCACCAAGAACAAGTATGCGGTGGTGTTCTTCTACCCGCTGGACTTCACCTTCGTCTGCCCCTCCGAGCTGATCGCCTTCGATCACCGCCTGGAGGAGTTCAAGAAGCGCAATTGCGAAGTGATCGGCGTCTCCATCGACTCCCACTTCACCCACAACGCCTGGCGTAACACCCCGGTGAACCAGGGCGGCATCGGCCAGGTAGGCTACACCCTGGTGGCCGACATGACTCACAACATCTGCAAGGCCTTTGACGTCGAGACCCCGGACGGCGCCGTTGCCTTCCGCGGTTCCTTCCTCATCGACCGTCAGGGTGTGGTGCGCCACCAGATCGTCAACGACCTGCCGCTGGGCCGTGACATCGACGAAATGCTGCGCATGGTCGACGCCCTGCAGTTCTTCGAAGAGCACGGCGAGGTTTGCCCGGCCGGCTGGAACAAGGGCAAGAAGGGCATGAAGGCCGACCCGAAGGGCGTGGCCGAGTACCTGGCCAGCGAAGCCGGCAAGCTGTAAGTCGCTTCCAGCCGCAGTAAACAGAAAGGCCGACCGGGGCAACCCGGTCGGCCTTTTTCTATGTAGGGTGCGCACTGCGCACCAACGACGGGTCGAAGGTTACACGGTGCGCAATGCGCACCCTACGGCTTGGCCTGATCCTCCGCCGTGACGCCCCCGTAGTTGATTCCGCCCGGCGACACCGTACCGCCGGATATGATGAAGGTCATCGCCTCGTCCACGCTCCAGTCGGTGGATACCACCCGCTCCAGCGGCACGATCTCCAGATAGCCGGAGGTGGGGTTGGGCGTGGTGGGCACGTACACCGCCGCCAGCTTGCGCCCGGTCTTTTCGTCGGTGAGCACCTGGGTGACGAAGCCGACGGCGCGCATCTCCGGGGTTGGGAACTCGATCAGCACCACGCGCTGCACGTTGTCCGGCTTCTGTTGCAGGGCGGAGATGAGCTTCTTGGTGGCGCCGTACACCGTCTGCACCAGGGGGATGCGCTCGATGAGCGACTCGAATAGGGCCACCAGGCGCTTGCCCAGCACACGGGTGGTGACCCAGCCCAGCAGATAGAGCGACAACACGGTAATCAGCGCCGCCAGCAGCGACTGGAACCAGGGCGCCAGCAGCCATTCGGCCGGGGCGGGCGTGGTCTGCTCCAGCCAGCGCGCCAGGGCGCGCACCCAGGGGCGGCCCAGGTTGGACAACTGGTTGAACAGGAAACTGAACACCAGCCAGGTGATCCAGATGGGGACCATCACCAGCACGCCGGTGATCACATAACGCTGAAAGTGGGTAGTGGAACCTGAATCCTTTTGCATGGGGTATCCCTGTGTGAGCGCTGAAACCTATCGGTAACCCGAGTGTATATGGGCCCCGCCATAGGCCAAATAGATGTTCCGAATAGTATCCATCTCTTCTGTGGCGCGTCATAGGGCGGGCTTTGCCCGCCGTTTCGGCGCGCCGAAATGCCGTCCATTCATGGACATAAACACGGCGCCCGTGGGGCGCCCTATGCCTGACTACCGGGCGATGTCATAGGCTAGCCATTAACGGATCAGCCCCCTCTCCCTCAGGGAGAGGGATGGGGTGAGGGGAGCAAAATACCACCCATATGCCCATTTTCATTCTGTCGCCCCGTTCCTGGCCGTTCGCGGGTCATCTCGGGTCTGGCCTTTGACGCGCAGCCTCTTTCAATATCAAAGTCAATTGGCTATTGTCTAGGAACCGCACACGGCTCGTGCGGGTTCAACAGGAAGTTTCACATCAACAAAGGAGTGCAACATGGAACGTACTTGTTTGCGGACTTTTTCCTTCATCGCTTCATCCCTCTTCGCCCTTGGTCTCACCAACACTGCTCTTGCGGAACACAAGACCGGCACTGAAACGGTCAAGCTTACGCAGGTCTACGCAGTCACGATGCCCGGTTCCCGGGATCCGTCCATGGACGGCGCGTGCAAGGAGAAGTACGGCAGTTACCTGGGACAGACGGTCACGTCGAAATACGACATCAATACCCAAAGCCTGATCATGTTCGCGTCTTCGAACGTGTTCGGAACGTCCGTCGAGCTGCATCCCCTGGGCCTGTCCACGTCCTACAGCTTCATGTCCGACGGCGTCCCCCAGGCCCTGGCCGACAAAGGCGTGTCGCGCGTCATCTTCTCGGTCAAGCTGGATTATTCGCAGCCCGAAAGTGACGTCATGGCGGACCTGAGCGACACCCACAACTGTGTGATGACCAACCTCAAGATGTAGGCATCGCTTAGGTCTATGCGGCCGGAACGCTTTGTTCCGGCCGCGATTTCACCAGGACCACACAGTGACCAGAAAATTATTGCGATGCAAGGGGCTCATCCTCTTCTCACTGCTTTTGATTTCCGGTTGTACCGAAGCCGGTAGTCAGCCTCAATCCGCCGACGCTTTGTTGGGTGCGGTTCGTCAGGAGCTCGAGCAGGGGAAGGTGGTTGTCGTCTACCGCATGAGTAATGGCGAACAGGATAGCGAACAATATGCGGATTGGTCTGCATATCTTAATGACTTCGCGTCTTCCAAAGGAACGCAATATACGTTTCATTCTTCGGACGATGGGTTTGAGAAATTTCTGAAGAAGAATGGTGCTGATGTTGGGGAAGACTATACGGTGTTCATAAAGAAAGGATATCCAACCTACTATTATGATGGCGTGATCCTGGAATCGATGATTTATACGTCGGTGGACAATGCGTACTCAAAGAAGCCATTGACTGAGATGGACAGGGCGTTCCTGCCCGAGGCAATACATATTGTCGTAGGTGAGTGATGCTTGGAAACCGTGGTACATCCCCTGTTATTCCTTCAATTCGTAGTATATTTATCGGTCACCCGCTGTAACCCATTGAACGGTAGATGTTTTGTCGAGGCCGCCCCGTATTGAAGGGCGCGGGTTGAGCAAATGAGCACAGCAGGCTTACAATAGGTTGTCATTTGACAACTATTGGATGCCGGCTAGTCTTGAGGACAGAGAGTTGAGGCCGAAGCATCCGGATAAGGATATCGAGCACGCCGTGCAGCATGCAGAGGCGGCAGGATGGAAATTTACCAAGGGCCAAGGACACGCGTGGGGCATTCTTCGGTGCCCCAGAAATGATGCGGCATGTCGTTGCGGGACTTTTTGCCAAATGTCGATCTGGTCGACACCCAAGAACCCTTCGGGTTTCGCCAAGCAGTTGCGCCGTCATATCGACGGTTGCATTCACGCCAATAAGGGCGAAAAGAAATGAACTATCAATTCACCATCACCTTCTCGCTTCCAGAACCGGGAAAGAAGCCCGAGGAATTTCTGGATGCATTGTATGAGGCCGGATGTAGCGATGCGCTGGTAGGGGTTGGCCAAATTGGCATGATTTCTCTCGAGTTTGACCGTGAAGCTTCAGACGCAGTCGAGGCCATGCGAACTGCCATTGAAGATGTCAGAAAGGCAATCCCCCAGGCGCAGATCGCTGAAGTCAGTCCCGACCTGGTCGGTATGGCGGAGATTGCAGATATGCTTGGTGTGTCGCGCCAAATGGTGCGCAAATATACGTTGTCAAAAGCTAAGTTTCCGCGGCCGGTACATACGAGCGAGGCAGTAGCGCTCTGGCACTTGGTTGAGGTCGTGGAGTGGGCAGAGACTTACAGCAAGACAGTGACAATGAAGAAGAACCTTCTGATAGAGCCACTGAAGGAGATATCGGCCGTAGCATTCAGACTCAATTTTGAGCTACAACAGCTACGTCAGGAGCGGTTGACGCTCAACATTATTGGAGCCAGGAAGGCCAAGAAGCTGGCTACTACAGTTGCCAAAGCAACGAGCAGGCCTGTCACGAGGAAAACCAAGAAGCGGCCGGCTTCTCGAAGTGCAGATCGGATAGCCGATTAGGTGTGGACAATTCTGCCCAAGCCGTCAAGCTTCGAGCTTGCGTATGACCGGAAAATAAATCTGTCACCTTTTTCCTTCCCACAGATCTAATATCCCGTTCAATCACCCGATTGTTCCGTTTTACACGTAACCAACTGGCACTGCCTGACCACGCTCACCGCCGTGTTGGTAGGGGAATGGCGTGGATAGGAGGCTATATATATTTCGTGAGCCGGTCATGCTAGGCAACCGTTGTACGTCACCCAATATTAGGCCTGACCACAATTACTCCGCCAAAAAACCTTCCGGCAAAACGCCAAGAACCATTAGCAGCCCGATTGCGGAAACAATCCACAGGAGTGCCCCGAACCCCATCCACGCGAAATTGGCACCGCTCAGATGCGAATTGGCTTCACCTTCCGGATCACCCACAGCGATATTGATTGCCTTTTGGGGCGTCGCCAGCGTGAAATATATGGCCGGCAAAACGAGAAAGCTCAGCGCGTCCGTCGCCGGGGAGCCGATCTCCTTCATCGAGAGGCGGTCCAGTATGTTACTTATGATCGACAGCACGACGTACCCTGTCGCCAAGGCACGCGGCGACCAATTGAAACTCCGGTCGTGTTGATTCAGCGTGCCGTCGACCTTGGCAAACAAGGCGTGGGCGAAGAAGATGTTGAAAATAGCCCTTGGTATCGGCCATATTTTTTCGCCGGTACTGGCCTGGTAGGCCTTCCAGTTTCTGTAGAACCAGTAAACACTATAGATCCCGAGCGTCATAAAAAAGAGCAACGCAAATTTCCGGATCGAAACCACGTAATAGCCTGGATTCGAGGCGGGGACAATCTCTACGTCTGAATTGGGTGGGCTGTATGGGTTGGTTTCCATGACGTTTCTCCTTTGTTATATTTTTCGATACTCGCAACCTTTATCACACTAGGGTTGGTCCCTCGGTTTTTTTCACCCCGCCCATTGTCCGCTGGTATAAAAGAAGATTCCCTTGATGCCGCGTTCTTCGACTTCGACTTTCACGCGTTCATCGACGATGATCGCCGTAATGTTCTCCGCCAGGCGGAACAGCAACTTTCCAGCACATTTCGCTTCGTCCAGCACCAGGCGATCGAAGTCGGCGTCGATCATGGTGCTGTCGGACGTACCCATCATGGTCGAACCGCCCATGTCAGCGGCGGCGACCTTGCCCACGACGTTGAAGGCTTTGTAGTCTTTATACTCAATGCCGTTGGTCAGGTCGCGTATCACCGCATCGTAGGTTTGCAGATTATCCACGCCGGCGGCGGTAAGAGCATCCAGCAAAGAGATGTGCATGACGGGGATGGGCAAGGCGTCATAGAGCGTTTCAATATTGCCCAGGCGCTCTGGGTCCAAATCATAGAGGAGTGGTTCCGGGACGTTGAAAGTAATGATATCGCCATTAATCCAGCGCTTGCGCTCCAAGTGATCGCGGTGTGTTTTTTTGATCACTGCCTGAGGATAAACTCCCTCCCCAACCATGACATAGTGCGCCATGTTTATGTCTCCTTTGTTTCTTCGACGCTGGCCTGGTTGTAGGCATTCAAAAATGCCTGGCAAGGCGTTTCGGCGTTGTTCTTAAATACTACATCCCGCCAACGGCCCGAGGAAAACCATGGGCGACGCCATGCGTTCGGGCTGGAGGTAAGTTGCTGCTTGAAATACGTCGATAAGTTATACAAACGTTGCTTGATTATATACGGCGGCGGAATTTCACTCACGCCACTCTTCTGACAAAGCTTGCAATTGGCTTGATGAAACTCCAGTTTCTCTGCAATTTTGTTCAGCAACTTCAGTACGGCCTTGCTGTAGTCCTCATGGGTATCATGAAACTGTCCACCTGTCGCCTTGACGCAGGCGGCGACATAATTCAATTGCCAGTCTTCGTTGCCCATGGCGCTCCAGGTAACGCCGGTGGGCGAGGCCCCGGAGCGGATGGCATAGTTTCCCGCTAACCACACCCCATTGTGTGCGCCATTTACGTTGTAGCCGATGTGGTACTTGATTTTCCAGCTCTTTCCGCCCGCTTCGACGGTTTTATCCTTGACCATGTAATTCTGCAGATCGTTGTCATCCGTATACAACGCCGCATTGCCCGGAATTAAATGATGGGCGGCCACGGTAAAGGGGTACAGGCCCGTTTTTATGGTGGGTGTTCCCGGCACGCGTACCTTCTGCCAGGCCTTTGCCTGCTCTTTTCCGTTCTTGCGCCGCGAATCATTTGCGGGTTTCTTTTCTGCGTTACTGGGTTCGTAGGGCGCACCTTGCCAGGTACCGGCCTTGCCGTGCAACCCGTCATTAAGGTTGTCACCCAGGGTACCGCCGTTGTTGGCTTGCACACTTTGAACGCTATCTTGATCGTCGTTCTTGATATGCTCGTCCTCATTTTCCGAGGCACCTTTCACGTCCTCATTAAACGGACACTTTTCATCCATCTCCTCGAGCAGCCCGGCGACTGCTATCTTTTCACCCGCTTGCATGGCGCTTACTCCTTAAGCTCTAGATATATACATTGTTCATTGCACACAAACTGCCGCCCTCGGCGCCTGATCTGAGGCGCAATAGACCAATGCCGGCCCGTTCCGGCGTCCTTGTTGGCCTTCGATGGCGGCCATGCCGATCATCGCCGGCCCCGAGGCCGCGCCTAGATCGCCAAAGCAGTCCGCCGGGTGGGCATGCACCAGGTTTGCCGCCAGGGCGCCGTGATGGCGTGTCATGGCCACGCCGTGTTCTTTTACCCAGAAGGACTCGCCGTTCATGGTGGAATACACCGTATGTATCGGCTCGCCATTGTGGTGACCGAGAGCGAGGCGAATCGCCTCGGACAGGCCCTCACCGCGATAGGGCTCGGCGCTGTAGCGATGGCCGGGCTCGCTGGCCAATCCGGGACGGGAAAGTGTGGCCAGGGGAGTGCGGCCCAGTTGGGCGGCTCCCCGCTCCGTAGCCAGCAGCAACACCCCCGCGGCTTCGCCGGGTGCAAAGCCGTCCTTGATACCCCGCGCCAGAATCCGATCTTCCTTGTCGAGTTTTTCCAGGAGATAGTGGTCTTGATAGCTGTCCACTCCGCCGATCAGGACCAGGTCATTTTCCGCTTGCTCGACATAGCGAAAGGCCAATTCAACGGCCTGCAAGCCACTGGCACGGCCCGTGGCTAGGATGCGGCAGTTGCCACGGGGCAGATCGACCCCGGTTTGGAGGGACAGGTAATCCAGGAAGGTCGGCGGTACGGCGGCTGGGCATCCGGGCAAGGTCTCCGGCGCGGCCAGCATCAAGGCCGGGGGTTCGCGGCCGGAAAGCGACGCCATGGCGTTGGCCAAGACCGGGGTCATCAGCTGCAATAAGCGGCGCTGACGTGCGCTGAGGCCATTGGCGCGCCACAGCTCTTCTTTCAGCGGCGGCAGGGCCTCCTCCGGCACACGAGCCATTCGCATCGGTTGGTAATCGCGATTGGCATATTCCGTATCCGCATAGGCGCTGTAACCCGCGCGCACGGCGGCGGTGGTGACGAGGGCGGTGTCTCCCACGGGAGTGATCAGATGGCTATCGACGAGATAGAGCTTATCGTGGTGGGCCACGGACGCCTCCTTGCAAGCGTTTCGCGCCGGCCGGCGTCGAAACCGTGATGTTCTTCCTTGGGTTGGGTAGGATAAATCGACTCGGTCAAAAGGTCCACAATAGCCGGGGTTTTGTTTCGGGTATAAACAATGGTTAAGGGGAAGGTTCACTCCGTCTCTTTTAATTGGGAACAGATTACTGTCCCCCGGATCAAGGTGCCCTCGGCCGTGGCTCCGACGTTACCGACCTCAGACTTGGAAAATAAATCTGTCACCTTTTCCGGGCCGGAGGGCCGGAGTATGAAATGCTTCAAAACCGGACTCGGCGGAGTTAAGCAGGCCCTTGATAATTATTCACCACCCAAACCAAAATAAAATTCGACTTCGGCACCAAATGCCCCATTGTTTTCATGCGGAGCAAAACTGATAGTGTGTTCTACGTGGTCACTCGATTTTGCTACTTGCGCAGGCAGGTCATAACTAAATGCTGCGTTAATCGATAGGCCTCGTTGGTTCATGGTCATATCGACAACATCTTTCAGTGGTGCCTTCAGCATATAATCCTGCTGAACGCCGCGAATCAATTTATCTATGTTGTTCAGGCTGTGTTCAAAGTTGGTTCTATTCAATTTTTTGATTTTGTAGGACAACTGAAAATTGTACATGGAGCAGAATTTCTGTTCGAGGATGGCTGTGTCGCCATTAGCATACTGAATAGTATGAGTTATTGTCTCCTCCTGACTGTCTGGATCAACACCTTTAGTCTCGCCGAGGTAAGTAGCATTTTCGAAAGTGGGTAAATGATATGCGACTTTTTTCGCATAGGCACAACTCAGCCCTTCCGCATCTTGTGCACTGGCGACATTGAAGGCTGTCAGTAGTATCAGTGTGGGTATGATTTTGAGCATATTTGCGTCCTGCGCCCCGTCCTTTGGGAGAGAATTAATCTGTCACCTTTTTAGCGTAGCATCACTGGCTCATGGCCCGCACACGCACGTCCATAGTATTCTGTTCTCAAAATCAATGATGTCAGGGCCGGTACTGCAACCCCCAACTTCATCAGCATCCCGATCCGCGTCATCGGTTCCAAGAATCCATTGCTCTGTCTTGCGATGCCACATCAAGGTTTCATCATAGAGCACGTTGTTCGAGTCCCGAATTTCGCTTAGGCATAAATTTTGGCCGTTATAGGTAATAACGATGTCGTTGCCGCGTATCGTGGCAATCACAGGATATCCAGGGCTGTCAGGAAACTCGGCATCGCGATGTTGGAAATCGTATGTCCCCGACTTTATCGGCAGCTCTGGATCATTCGTCAAAACGCATGCAGTAAAAGGTACTGCTGCAAATAGAAGAATGACAGAGCGTATAGTTCGCCGCGCGGAGTCAGAATCCATACTCGCGTTCCACACGACAGACCCGAACACGAAATGCCTTGTACCATTTCTTGGCATTTCCTTGAGCGTGGGGATGAGCGGTGTTTGCCTTCCATGCCGCAATGGCTTCAACGCTCGCCCAATAGGAAACGGAGATTCCAGTATCCTGTCTCGCGCTCTCAAAGCCAAGGAAGCCAGGTTGCTCTGAAGCGAGTTCCAACATCTGTCTGGCCGTTTCGCCATAGCCATTGTCCCCTTCGGTGCGAATGGACGTGAAGATGACGGCGAAGTACGGTGGACGTGGTGTTTGTGCGGGCAGATCCATCTGTGATTCCTTTGCTACCAAAGCTCACTCGACGCGGGCCGTGTGGAGGTGTAGGGGCGGGTAAATCGTTGCGGAGGAAATAAATTTGTCACCTTTTGCCTAACAAGCTCACAGCTTGTTTGCTGCATCGATATGGCCAAGCACTATCTTCAGGAGTTGATCAGCCGAAGGCTCGTTGCCCTCGTCTTTCCAGGCTTCTTTGACACATTCTGGCTCAATCGCGATAGTGATTGCCAACGCCCCACGAATCAACCGGTAGAAGGTCGACGCGTCGTCGGGATTCGCGGCATTGATGGAGTGGAAGGCGTCTAGGTCAATATCGAGGATGTAAGGCAGGGACTCAATGTTTGGCAGACCGAGACTCTGGGTGATGTTAGCGATGCGATCCAATTGGTCGTCAAGGTAAGGCGACTCTATTATCTCTAAAGCATGGTGGATCACACACTCATCGTCATAGACCTGTTTCAGGCAACCGATAGCGCACTTGTGAGGTACAACATAGATTCCGTCCTTATTGGGCTCGACATGACCGTCTTGGTCGCTAAGCTGAATCGAGAAGGAGGCGTTAAGCGTGCCCGAGTTGGTTGCAGCGTGGATATGCTCGTCATGGCGCAACTTACCGATGGCTTGGGCCACACTCTCATCGACTGACCAATCGAGAGCCGCGATGAGTTCGGTAGCCAAGGCTGATTGATTCACCGATCTGTCTTCGTAAGCTGACATCCAAACGTGGCTACTGAAGGCCTCGTTTGTGTCGGTGTGGTGGTCGATAGTCAGCAAGTAGGGAGCCGAGGCGAGCTTACGCCTTTCGAGCGCCCACGCGGCCAATGCCTTATGGTGGTCTACGACGACGTATACCCTCTTGCCACCGATCTCACTCTGGTCGAACAAGTCTATTAGCGCCATAGTTCCGCTTCTACTATGCGTAATTGGAAAAGACCACTGTTTACACCCTGCCAACGCCAAAACCACACGCTGAGGCGCCGTTTACGTTGGCAAAAGGATAGACTTGCGCGCTTGCTTGTCGTTCTTATGCCTATTAGAACAGTATCCGCACTTCAGAAACTGTGGTACATCCCCGATTGTTGGGTTAAGCAGGAAAGGCAGAAGGCAAGACCTGACCCTCACGATTCTTTTTAAACAACTTCACTCACCACGCTTATATTCGCGCATAACCTCTCTAAGCATTTTCATTGCAGCGCCGATGTCTTTGGCCTCTTTCGCGAGGTCTTGCCCCGATGATTCACGAACAAGCTCTTCTGCCTTCACAATTCTTGGATTATTTGGGGCGATCGCACCCTTTACTTCATGGATGGTCTCTTCTAGTTCGCTCTTAATATTTTGTAATTGCATTTCAAATGAGTCGCGCGTCACCTTTAGTGAGGTAAGTCGATCCGACAGAATTACCAGCACAACGGCAATTGCACAACCAATGGCGATGTAGAGAGCGCCATCTTCCAATCTATAGGCTGAGCCAGAAGCATAGGGAAAAAGTGCCAACGTAGATATTCCCCCCAATACTAGAAGAGCTGCTGATTTGAGGTCACTCTCGGTATTTGATGCCACGACTGTATTCCTTCTTTAGGAAGTTTGAGGCTGGACAAAAAAGCCGACCGGTCTGTGCAGTGAGTTTTTCATCTGACCCCAAATATTAATAGCCCAGCCTACGATCTCTGTCATCCTATTAGCTATTAGCCACAGTCTTTGCAAACAGTTGACGCTTTTTCTCATCAAGTACCATAAGGTAATATTCGCGAATCTCGGCTAATTTAGTGTCACCACGGTTCTCCGTCGACAGCGACTCTATATCGATTTCCAACTCAGCTGTACTGGCGATCTCCCCCGTTCCACGTTCCGCGGGGAAGTGGTACCGCACTCTTAGTGAACCGACGGCTCCTCTCAAGGAAAACTTGAACGTAACCTGGATACTGGAATAGACAAGATATTTATAGAGGGTATCGTCCCTTACAAACGCTGTCTCGTGAATATTGCCAGCTAGTTTCGCCGATTTGATATTTGCTCGCATCCAGTCAACGCTGGTGTTTTCTGGGAACGGCTTTTGCTTTGGATCGGGCGCAATGTCGATGTCAGGTATGCTATCAAACTCAAGACCGTTGGCAGGAAGAGACTCGGCGAGGGAGAAAAGAAACTGAGCCCTTTGCTCATTGCTGAAGCTGCCAAAAGTGACCTCGCGTTCCGTTTTATCTGCGACTATACCGAGGCTTCTGAATTGAGCCTTTTGTTTTCGGATGAAGGCGCTCGCGACGGCTCCGGTTTCGGCTGAGGTTCGGATTCTCCTGAAAGTAACTACATTTGTCGCTTTGTCTAGCTCAACCTCAATCTTTCCTTGGAACTGTGGTTGGTTGTGCCAATTGTTCTTAATCTCGTGCCGGGTTAGTGTGAACTCATACCTCGCACGTTGATCATTCTCGAACACTGGTCCTTCTATGTGCTCGATCTCAATGTTGCGGCTATCAAGATCCAAAAGTTCACTCGGATCTTGAACTGCGGTGAGAATATTCCGAAGATCCGTTCCCTCAACAATCGCGATCTCTGATGAGGTAACCTTTGTTCGATCTTCTTTAGTACGTTGCTTTTCAACAAGCTCCTCAAACTCGCTTGGAGCGAGGATTAGCCGAGACATGTATGGAATTGAGTGCTCTTTTTCGTAATCCGAGAGAAAAAAACCATGGCGACGTAGTATCCCCTTGATGTCGCCAGCGCTAACATATGGCTGAGCCAAGAAATCTCTCATGGACTCCCCGCACGCCAATATTTTCTTTACACTGGTGTGGATCGTTTGCATTGTTGCTTCCCTCGGAGTCGTTATCGTCTAAATCCAAGTGTTGAGGTCTCAACAGTGATCTCTCGCAAAAGAAGCTCATCGTTAAATCCACCGACAACGCGGCTCACCAGCCCTCTATGCTCTAGGTTCGAGTAGTCAGGAAAATAGATGCGCAGTTTTGTTGCCCAATCGCCACCCAAGTACTTGCTTAGCCCGATTAGACGTCCGAGATTGCTTTCTGTAAAAGCCTCCTCACAGAATAATGTCATTTCTTTCTTGTTTGTGTCATCGAACACTCTTAGAACGGCAACCCGGGACGTCAATAGTTCGATCGGCAGGATCTTTCCGCTGGGGATGCTCTGCGCAGGGTCGAAGTTATCACCAGTGCGAGGGTAGTAGTATTCAACCGTTGAGTCTCTGTAGTCATTTGCTAGCACCGCTGAAACATTGTGAATGAACTCAGATCTGGCATTATCAATAACGATGATATCCTCGATCTCATCGCCTGCTGAAAAACGACAATCCGCCACTTTTTGGAGGAAGTCATCATCTTTGCCCTGTGATTCTGTGGTTAACCAAACGAGCAACCCAACAACCTCGGGACGACCTTTGCGGTCGTGCGCCCGATATGTCGCAGAGAATTCCTCTGATGACCTGTAGCACTTTATCGCTTTTGATAAGTCGCGCAGGTAGTCCTTGAACTTCTCTGTCGCACTATTTGGATATTTTCCTGTGGTGTACTTTACCGAGATGACAACGATTTTTAGCGTGTCATTTTTTAATGGACACTTGTATGAAAACACGCCATCAATTCCGTGAGTATTATCTCCGTGTCTTGGTGTGGCGCACTTGATGTCAATGTTCTTTTCGATATGATTCCATCCGATTGAGTCCAAGAGCTTAACGACAACGCGCTCTCCCTCGTCACCAATTTTCTTGCTCCATTCGCCCATCTTATGTCCTTTTTAACTCTCGCTTCTGAAATATATTTTGTAATATGACTTTTTGGTTGTTTCGTCGTAGCCACGCTCAACATATGCTTCTGAAGCAGGGGGGAAAACGATCTTTACGCCTGTGTCTAATGTCACGGTTCGCTCGGCTGGTCGTGCAAAGCCCTTTAGAGACTCATTGGATATAGCGAACTCTTGAAGAACATTGGGGTCGCCGAGTTGCTTTGTTACAAATTCCTCAAATTCCGCTGATGTAGCGGAGTCCAAGAACTGGTTCCGGAAATCCTCGTAAGCAAATTCTCTATTATCATCAAGGTATGACAGGACGCCGCCCAAGAAGGTGGCCTTGGCTTTAGGGCCTTCCTTTTTTGCTATTGATCCGGCGATGTACTTGCAGGCTACAGTCAGATTCTCAGTGTGGAGCCTCGCGTCTACTAAAGGAGAAACCCCGAGAAACTCTCGTTTCCAATATTTTGTATCTGCGCTAGTTGGTTCTGATGTGAACACCCGAAACGAACCACCGTCATATGCAATTAAGCACGCTTTATCAATCTGTTCGGGGGAAAAGGCGGTTACTTGCCCGAGCGAGATTGAGTCCTCCGCGGCGAGGAATTGCAAAAAGTTTTCCCGGGACTCGATTTTGAATATTCCCAACATATTGTGGTTGTTGCCGTTAAATCGAACATTGAGGATATCGGCGACCACCAGCGTGCCAGTCTTTATGTTTGGGTGTGTACCAAGGTCGTATATAAGTCGAGCGAGGCTCTCGGATGTCTTGCGGAGATTCTTCCTAGAAAAGAATCCGTCGACAATGTAGTGGGCAGGGTTTAGGTCAATGGATACAGCGTGGGTAAACTCATGTTCTCTTGCGCTTTTGGTTGCGATAGATATGTAATGGAAAAGCAAGTCGGACGTGCCGGTTGATAAGGATATGCTCTTGTTGGATAACCTAAGTTTCTCGAATCGAGCCTTGGTGCCTATTTCGTGGCAGTATACCGACCCAAGCCGAGCCTTTAGAAAGTCGAACATAAATTTTCCTCAACAGTCGCTACAATGTGAACGACTTGGCAATGGTCGGATTAGTATTTTTCCGCGACCAGATTTGTCTGATATCCCTAGAGTCAGGCTGTGCCCCATCCTGGTCAAGTCTTTTCTATACTTTGTAATTGACCAATTTTTGTCTCACACACATCAGCCGTAACTGTCTTGAGCGCTAGCACTCGCTCTTCGATCGCTTTTAGTTCCGCTTCTGAAATCCGGTAACTCTTGCTATAGCGCGCATCCACGTAGGCGCGGCGCAGGAGGTCGAAGAGGTGTTCCTCCTCGGGGGTATTTCTCGGGAAGACGGTCGTGAAGCGCGGGTCGAAACCAGCTGCTTGGGCCAGGAGCTTCTCCAAGTCATGTTCCTTAGGCTTGTAGCCGGTGTGCACGAGTAGGAGGCAAGTGACGTAACGCTCGGCGGCCTGATGGAGCAGGAAGGCCGCGATCTTCGGTTCGTCTTCGGATTGCGCGTTTCGGGCCATCTTCAGAAACCCATCGGCGCTCTTTGACCACTCCCCAAAATACTCCTCCGCATGCCTCAACATCACCTCCGGCGGCAGTTCCTTCGGCGGCCTCGCCAGCGAATACTTCCCCGAATCCCAAAGCAGAAATCCCTCTTTGAGGATGTCCATGAAGAAGAACCGCCGCTCTGCCAGCATCTGATTCACATGCTGAATCGTATGGACGATGAAGTTGACGCGGGTTCCTTTCCCCTCCGGCTGCAAGGCGGCCTTGAGCTTCTCGTCGTGGTTGACGTCGCGCTCGTGGTCCTTGTCGGCGGTGATGATGAGGATGTCGTAGTCGGAGTGGTAGCCGTAGGTGATGTGGTCTTCTTCGTATTCGTCTTCCACCCAGTCGCCTCTCGCGTGGGAGCCGAAGAGGATGATCATTTCCACGTTCTGGTGGGCGCGGATGGTGTCGACCACGCGGCGCAGCTCGTCCTGCTTGTGGGGCGGGAGGTGTTTGGGGCGGGTCTTCATCTTGTACCAGGGCGAGGGGCCGCGGGTATCCTCGTAGCTGTGTTCCATCACGGCTGGGCCTCCTCTGCGGTGCGGTCGCTCCGGCCCAAATCCTCCAGGGCCCCGGTGGCCCGTTCGAGCCGGACGGCGAGGTCGTGCAGCACTTGGGCGAAGGCGCCGCGGTCCACGTCGTGGAGGTCGGGCCCGGCCAGCATCAAATCGGCGAGTAAATGCACGTGGCTGGAGATTTTGTCGATCTCGGCCATGGCTTCTGAAAACTTTTCCATGTTTGTCTCCTGACAGCATCGCTCCATGTGCCGGCGGGCCTCCCAGGCCGTGCGGGCACTTCGTTCCTTGTCAGGTGCGGCGGGCTGGTTTCCCTTGCGGGTGTTCTATTTCGCCCTCGCCCGGATTCGACCTCACCGGGCGCATCGGCCGCCTGAAACAGTTGGGATACTAGCGCGATGCGTGGGGTTGGGGAAGGGTGGATTTGCGGCCACGCGAGCGCATTGGCGCCGCGCGTTCTGCGTCCGCGACATACCGTCCATCCTTGGACGTAGCTCCGCCCCACGGGCATGTCGGACTTGGTTCATAGGGGGTGCGTTGGCGGTGGCCGTATCGACGGGGATGCGGTCACCGCCAGCGGGGAGTTCCGTAGGCCGGACATAGCGGCTGCGGTGTCCGGCGGCAGTGCCCGATACCGTTGGCGCTATATCGGGCCTACGGTGCTAGGTACAGCTCTCTTGCGTACCCTGCGGCGCCGAGGGCTCCCGCTTGGTGTCGGTCGAGCCGTGTTCCAGCCAGTCGGCCAGGTCCAGCAGTATTTCGGTGAGGGCGAAGCGTTCGGGATCGCGGAATTTGCTGTTTGCCTTCAGCAGGTGGGCGTAGAGGCGGATCTCGCAGGCCGCGATCTTGATGCGTTCGACGGGGGTTGGGTGGCGGTCCATACCAATTCTCCTGACAGTTCGATATACGGCCGCGCGCCGCAGGGCGGTGCGCGGGTTTCGTCCTATCAGGTACGGCGGGTTTGTTTCCGTTAAGGAGGTCGTCGCTGCTTTTTGCCCCTCACCGAGGGTGGAGGAGCTTTGTAGCGATGCCTCAACGGTGTGTTATTACGCCCTCGCCCGGATTCGACATCACCGGGCGCATCGGCCGCCTGAAGCGGGTCGATGGTAACGCAGGGGCGGCGGGGGAGGGAAGGGCGGGGTGCCGGGCCTTTTTGTGGGAGCCGGGCTATGCCGGGCGATGGTGGCATCGGGAGAGGTCCCATCGCCCGATAAATCGGGCTCCCCAGTATCCATCCTCACCCTGGCCATACTCCTGCGAGCGAGAGAGGGCGGGGCGCAGGCATAGGGCGCCCCGTGGGCGCCATGTCCATGGATGGATGGGCGCGCCAGGAGGATGCGCGCCGAAGCGGCGGGCACGGCCCGCCCTATGACTGACCGAAGCCACCCCATCGCG